>Ga0182030_10003980_pt1 | contig 31503 bp, 32 predicted proteins | sample 812S3MmetaG_FD_121299 | JGI IMG/M metagenome (GOLD analysis project Ga0182030, IMG submission 121299) | Permafrost microbial communities from Stordalen Mire, Sweden - 812S3M metaG (Illumina Assembly) | ecosystem: Environmental > Terrestrial > Soil > Wetlands > Permafrost | place: Sweden...
AGGTCCGGACGGCAGCGAAATCGAAGCTCAATTCGCGCCGTGCGGCCTGAAATCGAAGTGCTCTTGTCGAAGAGCAGAATCTTCCCCATAAAATCAAGCAATATAAGGACTTATTTCATCCTCTCCGCCTTGCTAAAGAGCCCCTTCGACGCGTAAAATGAATGCATAGCTCACGGACCCGGCCCTGCCTCCACCGGACCTTTCTTGCCGCCTTCCGCAGAGCTTAGAAAAACTCTATGGCAGACGATAAGAATCCCCAGCTCCCCCTCGACGGCGGCACTCCTCCGAATAGCGGCACAAACTTCCTTCCCATGAATATCGAAGAGGAGATGCGCCGCTCTTATCTCGCCTACTCCATGTCGGTCATTGTCGGGCGCGCGCTGCCGGATGCACGCGACGGATTGAAGCCCGTGCATCGGCGCATTCTCACCGCCATGGACCGCGAGGGCCTGCAGCACAACAAGAGATACTCCAAGTGCGCCGGCGTGGTGGGCGAGTGCCTGAAGAAGTACCATCCGCACGGCGACTCTTCTGTGTACGACGCACTGGTGCGCATGGCGCAGCCGTGGTCGTTGCGTTATCCGCTGGTGGACGGGCAGGGGAACTTCGGCTCGGTGGATGGCGATCCGCCTGCCGCGTATCGGTATACCGAGTGCCGCATGGAGCGCATCGCCGAAGAGATGATGGCCGACATCGAGATGGAGACCGTCGACATGACGCCCAACTTCGATGAAACGACCGATGAGCCCACGGTGCTTCCCACGCGGATTCCGACCCTGATCGTCAACGGCTCAAACGGCATCGCCGTGGGCATGGCCACCAACATTCCGCCCCACAATTTGACCGAGGTCGTCAACGCGGCCATTGCGCTGGTGCAGAATCCCGGCGCGGGTCTGGCCGAGGTGCTCAAGCACGTCAAGGGACCGGACTTCCCGACCGGCGGATTTCTTTACGGCAAGAGCGGAATTCCGGAGGCGTACAGGACGGGGCGCGGCCGCTTCCTGATGCGCGCGAAGACTGCGCTCGAAAACCTGACCAAGGAACGGCAGGCGATCATCGTTACCGAGATTCCCTACCAGGTAAACAAGTCGAAGCTGATCGAGCGCATCGCCGAGCTGGTGAACGAGAAGATTGTCGACGACATCGGCGACGTGCGCGACGAGAGCGACCGCGACGGAATGCGGATCGTCATCGAGCTGAAGCGCGGCGCACAGCCGGAGATTGTGCTGAACCAGCTCTACAAGCACACGCAGATGCAGGAAAGCTTCTCCATGATCTTCCTGGCGGTGCTCAACGGGCAGCCGCGGGAGTTGGGGCTGGATCAGGCCATTCGCGCCTTCATCGATCATCGCGTCGATGTGGTGCAGCGTCGCACCGTTTTTCTCCTTCGCAAGGCCCGCGAGCGCGAGCATCAGCTCGAAGGCTACAAGATCGCAATCGACAACCTGGACACGGTGATCAAGATCATTCGCGGTTCGGGCTCGAGGGCCGAGGCTCGCGAGAACCTGTATGCATGGGGCAAGGGCAGCGAGATCGTCATCACGCTCGACCGCGTGCGCCTGCCGCACGAGGAAAAAGGCCTGACGCTCCGGCAGATCGACGCGATTCTCGAACTGCAACTCTACCGGTTGACGCAACTCTCGATCGACGAGCTGCTCATCGAACTCAAGCAGGTGCGCGAGCGCATTGCCGAGTACGAATCGATCCTGGCCAGCGAAGCCAAGCTGCGCGCGGTCATCGTGAAGGAACTCGAAGAGGTGCGCGACAAGTATGGCGACGCGCGGCGCACGCAGATTCTGGACGAGAGCGCCGAGCTGCAGCTTGAAGACCTGATCGCCGACGAGCAGGTGGCCGTGACCGTAAGCCACCAGGGCTACCTGAAGCGGACGCCGATCAGCATCTATCGCTCGCAGCGGCGCGGCGGCTCGGGGCGCATGGGCATGAAGACGCGCGAGGAAGATTTTGTCTCGCAACTCATCATCGACTCCACCCACGCCTATCTGCTCTGCTTTACCAACTCTGGCCGTGTCTATTGGGTCAAGGTGTACGAGGTTCCCGATGTGGGCGCGGCAGGCAAGGGCAAATCCATGCAGAGCCTGCTCGATCTGCAGCCGGGCGAAAATGTCCGCGCCATTCTGCCCGTGCGCGATCTTGAAGAAGAGGGCAAGTTCATCTTCTTCGCCACGCAAAAGGGAACGGTGAAGAAGACGCCGCTCAAGGACTTCTCGAACGTCATGGCGCGCGGCATCATCGCCATCGGCATCGACAAGGACGATGAGCTGGTTGCCGCACGCATCACCGATGGCTCGCAACTGGTCTTCCTGGCCACGCACCTCGGCATGGCTATCCGTTTCGACGAGTGCGACGTCCGCTCGATGGGCCGCCCGGCATACGGCGTGCGCGGCATTGCGCTCGCCAAGAACGACTACGTGGTTGGAACGGCAATTACTCCCAAGGAACATGCACCGGGCGACTATCGCATTCTCTCGGTAACGGAGAACGGCTTTGGCAAGCGCACCGATGTGGACCAATATCGCCTGCAAACCCGCGGCGGCAAAGGCGTCAAGAACATGGCCGTCACGCCGCGCATTGGCCGCGTGAACACCATTCAACTGGTCGACGATACCAGCGAACTGATGGTCATCAGCCAGTTCGGCAAGATCATCCGTTGCGACACCAAGACCATCCGCGCCGCCGGACGCGCGACGCAGGGCGTCCGCATCCTTACCCTGGAACCGGAAGACAAGGTCGCCGCGGCGGTCATCATTCCGCCCGAAGAGCTGAAGGACGACGAGCCGACGCTGCTGCAATAGGACCGTTGTCGGTTGCCAGCGAATCGATGCCGCACTATAGGGTGCGGCCTTCCTGGCGGCTCGCGACGTCGCCTTCGGCGGGAGTAAATCTCTGGAGAGCATCAAGGGGCGACCTTTTGAAGCCGCCCCTCGCGCCCTTCCTCCGCGCGTCACTCGTTCATCGAAGTCCTGCAAGCGTGCCCGATATTGCTGTATTCCGGCTGAATAGCGTACTTCACCCCATTCAACTTGAAAGCCGAGGGATTGAAATACACGCCACCCGGCGTAAATACGATGAAGGAGCATTCATCCGCAATTTCATTCCCATACAAGGCATTGCTCCCCGTATTCCACCATGCGGTGCCGTCCGGGTCGGTGATGGTTTCAATCGACTCGTGGGAGAGGACATTGTAGGTGGAGTCGGCAAGTTGACCCTGGGGACCTCCGGGAGGAACGCTGCAACCGGACACGTTCTGAGAGGGTTCCACCGAATACAGCGTTTCACCGATATCCGAGAAGTTTACGCTGCCGTGATATGCGCAAAAGTAGAAAGAGCTCGGGACATCCGGTGAGTAGCATTGACTGTACGTGGTATCGAAACACTCGTCAGTCCCCGGAGGGAGAAACACGTGGAAGATACCGTTGTATCCATTCTGATAGCCAAGTGCCGCCACCACTACATGGACAATAGCCTGAATGTCGGCGTCCACCAGTGTGTGGGGTAGCCCGGCGGGGTAGAAAACCCCTGCGTTCCCTCCCACTGAATAGCGGAGGTTGGCCGTCGTTTGGACATACTGATCCGTAATGTGAACGAAGTCACTTTTACCCAGGTTTGCAAGAAAAGTCTCAGGGGTCGCCCAGCAAGCGACTAGCTTGGCCGGTGTACAGCCCGGCGCGCCAGGCGTTACGCTGTTAAGGACGTAGATGGCGTGAAACTCCGCCGATTGCACATAGTTTCCACCCTGATAGCTGAGGTCACCCGGCCAGCGGTTTCCACCCGGAGGAAAGGGAACGGTGGGTGGGCCGGCAAGAGCGGTTTTCTCCCGGTAACCGATACCGGCTGGCGTGTTGGCGGCAAAAACCTGCTTTTTTGTCGAGGTTGCTTTCGCAGCCGCCGCGGTGTCGACATCGCTAACAGTGATTGTGGTTATGGTTTGTGCTCCTGCGTGGGTGGACAGAAGCAGAGTTATTGCCGCTAAGGCAAGTCCTTTCAATGTGAACCTCATATGCTGTTGGTAGTTTAGACACGAGAACATGGCTGTAGCCGGCCATCTTCGAGGATGGTCATCTCCGGTCTGGCTCTGGGGCGTACTAGATATTAAGGAACAAAAGGGGTTGTTCCTTGTGCCGAAGAAACCGCTGGAGGGGACTTTTGCATATCGATGTTTTGCGGTCTTTGATTAAGCGCAAATAACCCAGGGGGGACGACCAGCGAGGTGCTGGGAAAAATCTGACGACTGGAAACCAGCCGCGGGGCAAACGCAGAAGGCGACACACCACCGCCAACCGGGGACAGCCAGAACTGTGCCGGGGGCAGGGCAATCGCATTTGAACTTTCATGGCAAGCGAACGTCTCAGGCCGCTTCACTCAGTTCGGCGATCAGTTGGAACCGTTCGCTGAAAGAATGATTCTTAACCCTTTCCTCCAGGTGCACCGACACATAGTTATAGTCGAGCTTCGACTCATCCACCTCGCTCATACGGTCCAATCCTCTACTATCAGCCCCTTCACTCTCTCAAACTCGCGCGTGTTCGCGGTGACCAGAATCAGATTCCTGCAGAAGGCCTGCCCGGCGATCAGCGTGTCGTACTCGCCGATGCGCTGGCCTTGCCGTTCGAGTTCGGCGCGAATCTCCCCGGCAGCCTGGGCGTCTTTCGCGGAGTAGTCCAGGACTGCAACAGCGCGATGCAGAAAAGCTGTGAGTCGATTGGCGTTCTCCGCGACGCGGTCGCTCTTGGCAACGCCATACCAAAGCTCATGGGCAACAATCGAAGAAGTTGCAAGGGCCTCCCCACGCTGAGCCGCCTGCGCTGACCGCGCACGAACCTGCGATGCGGTTCCATTAATCAGCGCAATGCAGACGTTCGTGTCGAGCAGGTAGCTCACTTGAAGTACTCACGAATGGGTGCAAGATTCTGTTTGCGGCCCTCGGGAAATATCGGGTCTCCGCCCATGGCGTCCATCCGTGCAAACAACTCTTCTATCGATTCCTTCTTGGCTTCTGGCTCAGGTTCAAGCAGAATGCCGGCTCCCATGCGGGTCACGCGCACCCGGTCGCCCTCGAAGCGGAACTCTTTGGGCAGACGCACTGCCTGGCTACGGCCGTTCCAGAACAGCTTGGCGCTGGCGTGCTTCGTATCTATCCTGGTATTGGTGGCCATCGAATTCTCCCTTCGATATATGTCATTAGTATATATCATTTTGAGTTGGGATCTCGTGATTTTACCGCGTGGCCTAAGGTTCCCTCGGCGCCTGGGCAACAGCCTCGAACGCTATAGGATTGAAAAGCAGGGACGATTGAGATTTGTGGTCTCCCATGTATCGGAATCGAGGCCTGGGGCACCCGACCTCCGTGATGAGAGAAGGGATTTGATGCCGGCGACAGGGGCCAAACCGATAGGCGCGACGGATGAGGCGGACGCGGCGCAGGCGGTGCGCCAGATGTTCGACTCTATTGCGCCTCGCTATGACCTGCTGAATCATGTGCTCTCCGCCAATGTCGACCGGCTCTGGTGGCGGCGGGCCGCGCGGCAGTTCAAATCGGTCCTCGTCGATCCCGATGCCGCGGTTCTGGACATCTGCTGCGGCACTGGCGACATGACCATGGCCCTCATCAAGCATCGTCCTAGGGATGCGCGGCCCATCTTGGCGGCGGATTTTGCACGAGCGATGCTGAGCCGCGGAGCCCGCAAGTTTGGCCCGAAAGGCGAAGACCCGCGCGCGCCCTATGCTCTGCCGCTGGAAGCCGACGCGCTCCATCTGCCGCTCAAATCCGCATCGCTCGATCTGGTTGTGACCGCATTCGGATTCCGGAATCTGGCCAACTACGAAGCCGGCCTGCGCGAGTTCGCTCGCGTGCTCAAGCCGGGCGGGCAGTTGGGAATTCTCGAGTTCAGCGAGCCCGGAGGATTGGTCGGAAAGGCCTACGCCGTTTACTTCCGGCGCATTCTTCCCGCCATCGGCCGCCTCATCTGCGGCTCCGTAGTTGCGGGTGAAGCCGGCCCCTACGCCTATCTGCCCACTTCGGTCGGCAATTTCCCAGCGCCCCAGGAGATGCTGGCGCTGATGCGGACAAACGGATATCGGGAATGCGCCTGGCAACCCTACACCTTTGGAATTGCCGGGTTGTACACGGCCAAGCGCCCGCTTGTAGTCTAAGAACTCAATGACTCGATCAGCGCCCAGTTCGACCGCTTTGGATTCCCCCGCGCTCACGCTGGCCGAATCGTCCGCACAGAAGCGGCGCGTCGCGCGCGATTCGGTGCTGGCCGCCGGAGCCATGACGCTGCTGAAGCTCGCAGCCGGACTGCTATCCGGGTCGCTGGGCGTGATTTCGGATGCGGCGCATTCGGGACTCGACCTGGTGGGCGCCGTGCTCACCTTCTTCTCCGTGCAGGTAAGCGACAAACCCGCCGACGAAGACCACACCTACGGCCACGGCAAATTCGAAAACCTCTCCGCGTTCTGCGAAGCCATTCTGATGGCCGTCTCCTGCGCGTGGATCATCTATGAAGCGATTGATCGGATCTTCTTCCGCTCCGTCGAGTTGCACCACTCGTTGTGGCCGGTGCTGGTGCTGGTCACTTCCATCGGAGTTGACTTTTGGCGATCGAGGCGATTAAAAGCGGTGGCCATTCGCACCGGTTCCCCGGCGCTGGCCACGGACGCGTTTCATTTTGCCAGCGACATCTGGGCCACCTCCGCCGTGCTGGCCGGATTGGGCGCCAGTTGGGTGGGAGACCGCTTTGCAATCGGCTGGCTCAAGTACGCGGACCCCTTTGCGGCGATCGTGGTTTCAATCATGATCCTGCGGCTCACGCTGCTGCTGGGCCGCGAGACCGTGGCCGTTCTCATGGACGAGGTGCCGGCGGAGACACGGCGGAAACTGGTGCGGGAGGTGGAACAGGTCGAGGGCGTACTTGCGATCGAGCAGGCTCGTGTGCGGCGCGCGGGCGCGGGATACTTCGCCGACCTCACGCTGGCGCTACCGCGGCGGTTCACATTCGAGCACACCGGCGAGCTGGTGCAGTCGGCCACCGATGCGGTGCACCGCGCGCTGCCCAGGGCGGATGTGGTTATCCACACCGTGCCGCGCGAGGCTCGGACTGAAAGCGTATTCGATCGCGTGCGGGCGGTTGCGGCGCGCAACAACGTGAGCGTGCATGAACTGAGCGTGCAATCGCATCGCGGACGGCTGCGCGTGGAACAGCACGTGGAACTCGACGAAAACATGCCGCTGCGGGTCGCGCACGGGTTTGTGAGCGCGCTGGAGGCCGAGATTCTGCGCGACGCTCCGGAGATCGATGCCGTGCTGACCCACATCGAGAGCGAGCCGGCCACCATCGAGCAGCCGGAGGAGATGGTCGAGGAAGACCGCAAGATCGAGCATGCGCTGCGATCCGCGGCCCGCCTGTTTCCTGAAATTGTAGACGTACACGAGATCATTGTGGGCCGCTCGGCCGATCACATTTATCTCTCCTGTCATTGCACCCTGCCGGACGATCTGCCCATGCACCAGGTACACCTGGCCATCACGGCGCTTGAGGATCGCTTCAAGCTGGAATGCCCGGAGGTGCAGCGAGTGAACATCCATCCCGAACCCGTGACGGACAATTTGCGATAAGAGGGAAGAAAATGTTTTGTTACATGGTTTTTGAAAGGGCACGACTTTAGTCGTGCCGGTATGGGAGAGAAAGACCGAGGGCTTTTGCCCCTGAGGGAAAGTCCAAAGGCGCCCCAAACCGTCTACGTAACAGCTTGTAGTAGATGTGCGCCAGGAGTCATTAGCAAGAATGAACAATCGCGCAATCGTAACTTTCTTTCAGGTCACGTCGCTGTTGATGCTCCTGGTGGCGGTGGCGTTGCTGGCTGCTATCGCGACCATGCACTTCGCCATTCACGGCGCCGAAGTGCAGGTTCCGTCGCTGAAAGATATGACGGTCTCCGATGCGCGCAGCGTAACCGCCGGTCTGGGCCTGAATCTGAATGTCGACAACCGCTATTACTCGGCTGATGTGGCCGCGGGGCATATCCTTACCCAATCGCCTGCGCCGGGGACGGTCGTGCGGCGAGGGTGGCAGGTACGCGTGGCCGAAAGCCTGGGACCGCAACTGGTCGACGTGCCCGAAGCTGTGGGGCTCGATCAGCGTGTAGCGGAGTTGCAGTTGCGTCGCGCTGGTCTGGAGGTGGGCGCAACTGTACGGCTGCCATACGCAACAGTCGCGGCGGGCACGGTGCTGGCTCAGGACCCACCGGCGCATGCTCAGGATATTGCACAGCCCAGCGTAAACCTGCTGGTGGCCGCGCCGGACGACGAGGCGCCGGACGGATACGTGATGCCCGACCTGGTCGGATTGCCCGTGGTGAGCGCCCAGAGCGCGTTGGCAAAAGTTGGGATCAAGTCCGCGGCGCCGAATTATGTCGATGTGCCCGTCGCGCCGCTCGGCAGCGGAACCGCGATGCCCCTGCTGCCTGTAAAGCCGGGCGCGGTCACAGCGCAATCGCCTTTGCCGGGAACGCGGGTAGATCAGAGCACGAGGGTCAGGCTGACCGTGGCAAAGTGAGAAAAACAGGGATCAGGGGTCAGAGATCAGGAATCGGGAGACGGATTCGAGGAGATCGAGGCGCATGGGATTGAGCGAAGATCTGGAACGCGTGGAGTTGCAGGAACGCGAATTGCAACTGACGCACATGGACGAGCAGATGGCGTGGGAACTTGGCGTTCGTTTGCGGACGATGGCCGAAGAGCGCGGCCTGCCGATCGCGATCGACGTTCGGCGCGTCGGGCAGCCGCTGTTTTATACAGCGCTGAAAGGAACCACCCCGGACAATGTTTCGTGGGTGCAGCGGAAGAGCAATGTCGTCGCACGGTTCCATCGCAGCTCATATGGGGTTGGGCTCACGATGAAGATGAAGAACGACTCGCTCGAAGCTCGCGGATTGCCGGCGAGCGAGTTCGCTACGCATGGCGGCTCGTTTCCACTCACCGTGAAAGGCGCGGGTATCGTGGGCAGCGTGACTGTCTCCGGGCTTCCGCAGCGCGCCGATCATGAATTGGTAGTGGAGGCGCTGTGCTCGATATTGGGCCGCGACTACGCGGAGCTGAAGCTCGGTCCGGAGTAGGCTTCCTGCAATTCATCGCGCTGTGCCAGTCGGCAGGTTTCGTCCTTCAATCGGTTCGTTCCATCAATGCGATGAAGAATCCATCGGTGTGAAAGATGCCGGGTAACAGCCGAAGCGCGCCTTCGCGCGTCAGGCAATCGTGCAACCTCTTCGCGCTTGAAGAGACCAGGACGCCCTCCTCCACCAGTGCGTCAATGCTCGATTCGAGCGAGACCATGCGTGCATGAGCACCTTGGGCAAGAACAGCGGTGATCACCTCTTCGTTCTCCTCGGGTTCGAGCGAGCAGGTTGAGTAAACAACACGCCCGCCGACGCGAACTGCGCGCAACGCGGCAGCGAGAATCGCACGCTGCCGTTCCGCCTGGCGCGGCAGGTCTTCAGGCCGCAGCCGATGGCGAATCTCCGGGTTGCGGCCCAGCGTGCCCGTTCCGCTGCATGGCACATCGGCCAATGCAAGATCGAAAACGCCATCATCCTCCAGTGTTGTTGCGTCGGCCAGCCGGCATTCGATGCGGCCGGCATGGGCGGCTACGCGAACCCGCAACTGTGCGAGCCGTTGCGGGCTCGACTCGCAGGCAACGATATGAGCCTGCGGATTGCGTTCTGCGAGGATCAGGGTCTTGCCTCCGGGCGCCGCGCACGTATCAAGGATGCTATCGATCTTCTTTCCGCCAACACCGCCGGCGCCGGCAGCGATCTCCGCCACCAGTTGCGAGCCTTCATCCTGCAGTCGAATGCGGCCCTCGCGAAACGCCGACTCCGCGGTCACATCTCCAGAGATGACAGCGCGCGCGGCAGTCAGCAGTTCGCCGGGTTCGAGATGGATTCCCGCCACTGTCAGTTCAGCCTCAGCGTCGGCGCTCGCGAGGCGAACCGTCAACGCCGGTTGAGTCTGGCCGTGGAGGCAGATTGCGCGCGCGGCTTCGAGCCCGTAGAAATCGATCCATCGCTGAACCATCCATAGTGGATGCGCTTCGGATAAAGCCAGATGCACGGCGGACTGTTCGGAGGACATTCCCGCTGGCGCTAAAGCCCCGGTTGATTTTTCAGCGTTTGCGGCACGACTGAAGTCGTGCCCTTTCAAAGCAGTGCCTACTTCCTCGAATCGAAGCGGTGCAGCCATCTTGCGCAATACAGCATTCACCATTCCCGATGCGAAGCGATGGCCTGCCTGTTTGGCCAACTCGACACTCTCGTCGATGGCGGCTCGTGCGGGGATGCGGTCCAGATGCTGAAGTTGAAACGCTCCCATGCGGAGCGCAATCAGAATCTCAGGGTCGAGCTTGGCGTTGGGCCGCTTCAGCAGGGCGTGCAGTTGTTGGTCAAGGCGAATCTGCCAGCGAAGTACGCCGAGTACCAGCGCCGTGGCGAGATTGCGGTCCGGCGCTGAGAGTGCGTTGACAGCCTTGCCGCGCAGCAGATCGTCTGAGTGCGAATGGCCGCTTTCGACGGCCATCAAAACCTGAAACGCCGCCTTGCGGGCTGGAGAGATTGCCGCCATCGCTTTCAACCGAGCCGCGCGTTCACGGCGTGCGGCGTTCCGCGAAGAAACTCGGCAGCCGTCATCCGCTTCTTGCCTTCAAGTTGAACTTCAAGCAGCTCAATCCAGGTTTCGCCGGAACACGCGGCAAAGAGGCGATGATTCTCGGCATGAATCTTCCCCGGCTGCATCAGCCCCAACGCCGAAAGACCCGGCCCCTCCGCAGTACACATGCGGTGAACGATAAGTTTCTTGCCATCGAGAGTCGTAAACGCGCCAGGCCAGGGTTGAAATCCGCGCCAACGATTGAAGATTTCGTGAGCGGCGCGGGCAGCGAAATCCATGCGCCCGTCCTCGCGGTCGAGCAACGGCGCAAACGTGGCTGCCCCATGGTTCTGCGGCTCCGGCTTGATGGTTCCAGCGGAGAGGCCGGCGAGTGTCTCAACAACCAGCGGCGCGCCGGCGTGTGCAAGGATTTCGAACAGGTCGACAGCGGTCTGATCCGGTCCAATTTCGACCGTTTGCTGCAAAAGAATGGGCCCGGTGTCGAGGCCTTCTTCAAGCAGCATGGTTGTGTTTCCCGAGTAGGCATCGCCCATTGCCACGGCCCACTGGATGGGCGCCGCGCCTCGATATTTTGGAAGCAAGGAACCGTGCAGATTGATGCAGCCAAGACGTGGCAGCGCCAGCATCCACGGCGGAACGATGCGGCCGTACGCCACAACAACGATGGCATCGGGAGCGATCGCCTCAAGCCGGGCGCGGAATTCAGCGTTGCCGCGGATCTTCTCCGGCTGCACAATCGCAAGCCCGACTGCCAGCGCGGCCTGTTTCACGGGAGGCGCGGTCAACTGCTGCGCGCGGCCCACAGGCCGATCGGGTTGCGAAACGACCAGGGCAATTTCGTGGCCTGCCGCGAGAAGCGCATCAAGCGTGGGAACGGCGAAGCTGGGCGTACCGCAGAAGACAAGTTTCACAGCTCTACCACTCGCCGTCGGCCTGCATCTTGCGAATCTTGCGCAGATTCAGGCTGCGCTTCAGCGCGCTCATGCGGAAGAGGAACAGGACGCCGTCGAGGTGATCGATTTCATGCTGAAAGGCGCGCGCCAGCAGATCTTCGCCATCCATCTCGAACCATTTCCCGTGCTCGTCCTGGGCGCGGATGCGAACCTTGGCGGCGCGCACAACCTTCTCGCGAATGTCAGGAAAGCTCAGGCAACCTTCCTCCTCGTAGAGCTTGCCTTCGCTGAAGGTGATCTCGGGATTGATGAGCACCAGCTTGTCTTTGGGGTCCTTGCCCATGCTCACGTCGATCGTGGTGAGGCGTTTCGACACGCCCACTTGGGGCGCGGCCAACCCAACGCCCTGGTTGGAATAAGTAGTCTCGAACATGTCGGCGACCAGCTTGCGCAGTTCGGCGTTGAATTCAGTTACCGGCTCGCCCGGCCGCGATAGGATCGGGTCGGGATATTTCAGAATCGTCAGGATCATTTCTTTCTGAGAAAAAGTGAATCTACCTTTCAGTGTGATGCTTGCTACCGGTTCCAATCCTTGCCGAAGATCAACGCTGCGAGAAAAACCGGGGCGTTATTGGAACTCTTCTCCGTATTCCAGTCATTGAAAATCTTCTCTGCCTGCTGCACAAGAGCCAGCTCATCGCCCGGACTAAATTGTTTCAACACGTCGTAATCCGCCGTATGGCGCGCTTCTTGTAGATCCTTGAAACCATTCGAAATCGAGGCGAGTTCCTGGGAAATCGGGTCGGGCAATACAAAACCCCTTGGTAGGCCTTTAGCTTCCTTCTTTCCTTGCTGCGAAAAGGCCTTTGCCACATTGAACATCTGACTGTGACCCAGTACTCGTTGTGTGCATTCTCTAAGCCCTGCTGGAGAACCTGGACTGACCTGCTCCGCCACTGCTGCGGAAAGCAAATGAAAGACCGCATAATACGCGGCGGATATCGCTCGTCTGATGTTAGCCTGCGAGGTCGTACGCGGGTCGAGATTGGCTAGGAACCGTGCGTGCTCCAGCAGTTCCTCAGCTAGCGACATCGAGTGCCCTCCGCGTCTGACCAGCCTGTACATAGGTCCAGCGATCCAGGTCAAGTCCGAGCAAAACCTGTTGAACTTGGTAGGTAAACTCGTTTAACGCCGCAATCCTCTCTTGAGAAGCCCGGCCGTTTTCATAGAAGTAATCCGGGTCAACAAAAAAACGCACGAAGATGGACGGATTTCCCGCGTGGTCGTTTCTAGCCTCAACCTCATAGTCGACGATGTAGCCGGGATATTGCCGATTGTCGGGATTCGTTTTGAGCCATTCGATAGCGCGGCAGACGGGGCGAGTCTCATCGACATACTGCAGCACGGCCCAAGGCACTCCTTCGTGAATAAAATCGCTTCCTTCTCGCCGCAGGTCCACCGTGCCCATTCCGCTGACTGGGGTCCGGAGGTTTGGATTCGGATGCTCATCGCCTGGCTGCCGAACGCGAACGATCCTGAACACTCCGGGTTGATACCCCCAGCGAACTTCCTCCCCGACCACCGGATTAAGGTTCAAATCGTCCATACAAGCCTCCTCGCCTAAGCCATTCTACCGTCGAAACAAACCGACCGGGGCCGGTATTGGCGCCCCCGCTAAAAGCTCCGTATCTGTTCGATGTAACCATCGAAATTTCGTTTCATCTCCAGCATCGAGTCGCCGCCAAATTTCTGCTGCGCAACACTCGCGATGGTAAGAGCAACCATGGCTTCCGCCGCCACTCCGGCTGCGGGCACCACGCAAATGTCAGACCGTTCATAGCTTGCGCTGGTCGCCTCGCGGGTGTCAAAGCGGACCGATTCGAGCGGCCGGCGCAGCGTCGAAATCGGCTTCAGGTAGCCGCGGACCACGATGTCTTCGCCGTTCGAGACACCGCCTTCGAGGCCACCGGCGTTGTTGTGCGGCCGGGTAAAGCGCGTTGGATGTCCGTTGTCCTCAGCCGCGTAATGAATTGGATCGTGCACCTGCGAGCCGAAGGATTCTGCGCCCGTAACGCCGCGCCCGATCTCGACGGCCTTGACAGCTTGCAGGCTCATCACCGACCAGGCCAGCAGGCCGTCGAGCCGCTCGTCCCAGTTGGCGTAAGTGCCCAGGCCGGCGGGAACGCCGTGGACGACAACTTCAAAGACACCGCCGACGGTGTCGCCCGTGCGCGAGACCTCCTCGACTTCTTCCTTCATGCGCGCTTCGGCGGCGGGATCGACGCAACTGAGCAGGATCTCGTCCTTGGCGCAAACCGCCTCAATCTCTTCCCACGTGGCTGCTCGGTTGAGTTCGACGCGGCCCACGCGAATCACATGGCTGGCAACTTCAATGCCAAGCGCCCGCAGCATCAGCTTGGCGAAGGCTCCCGCGGCGACGCGGCCGGTGGACTCGCGAGCCGAGGCGCGCTCAAGCACATAGCGAGCGTCGGGGAAGTTGTATTTCAGAGCGCCGGCCAGGTCGGCGTGACCGGGACGCGGCGAGGCAACCGCCTGGTGCTTGGCTGCGTCGCCCGCCGCAACGGGCAGCTTTTCTTCCCAGTTCTTCCAGTCGCGGTTCACGATCTCGATCGCGATCGGCGAGCCGATGGTGTTGCCGTGCCGCACCCCGGAGAGCACATGGGCCTTGTCGGTTTCAATCTTCATCCGGCCGCCACGGCCGTAGCCCTGCTGCCGCCGCCACAGCTCGCGGTTCACGAAATCGAGATCGACGGGGACACCGGCTGGAAGGCCGGAGACAAGGGCGATGAGCGCCTCGCCGTGGGACTCGCCGGCGGTGGAGAAACGGATCATATTGATCTCATTGTAACGGAGACGGCATTTGTCGGCGGTCAAGAAGCAGTCGTCGCTCAGGACAATCGCACTGGAGCTTTCATGAAAAGCGAACGTCCCGGGCTGCTGCAAAGACTCAATCGGAGCCTGCTTTGTAACAGGGCATCACTTTTGTCGTGCCGCAAGACGCTCACAAATAGAAGCCGGGCTTTAGCCCCTGCCACACTTCGTACCACCGTTCGTGTCTTTTTCGACTGTTTCCTTGCCTCGCAAGCAGCCTTTCTTCCAAATCCCAACGCAAGTTTTTTCAAACGCGATTGTTCTGGGTCATCACCGGTGGTGACTGGTCAACTTCAGGCGATTGCGCAACAATGTCAAGGTCCCAGTTGCTCAGGAGACGAAACATGAATACGAGGAATTCATTCCTTGCGGTCCTTCTTATTCTGGCGACTGCAAACTGCAATGCGAAACCCGGCCAACTAGTAGCCGTTTTGCCAGCCCATGAGGTGAAGATCGTTCCCAACTTGTTCCTGAGAAAGATGACGCGGAAGGTCACCGGCACTTGGCAGCCAACCAAAGCGGACCTGGGTCGCTTGGAGGCAGATCTCCCAAAGATCTCTCAAATGACGATTGATGGTTGGCCGGCGAGCATTCGCATAGAACATCCGGATAGGTATTTCCGACAGTACGTGGCAGTCTTGGTCGATGGACGCAAGGAAATATTTATCAACGCGCTGTGCGACGAAGTGCAACCGCCGCCCGACTGGCACACCCGGCTAGCAATTTACTCTGACGGGGCTACCTGTTTCTGGAGGGCGTTTTACGACCCCGCTACGGGCGAGTTTTCAGAACTGGATATCAACGCCCGTGCTTGAGCTCAGATAACCTCTATCTCCCCATCAGGAACGCAATCTGCGATTGGCACTCCGTAACGCCTGCCTGGATGCCCGACTCCGCATAGAGAGCCATCGCTTCGTGCCACAGAAACGTCGCCTCGTCAGGATCGCCGGCATCGGCCTTGAGCAGTGCGTATCCGCGAATGGCGTTCGCCAGGTCGAGAGACGATTTCTGCTGGTGTTGGCGATAGATGCCAAGTGCTTCCTCGTAGCACAGCGCGGCCTTTGCCAGTTGGCCTTGCTCGCGAAGGATGTCCGCGACGTGCCGGATGGCGTGGGCCAACAAAAGCGGATCGTCCTGGGTGCGGCGCAGAGCAACCGCGTCGATATAGTGTTTCAGGGCGGCGGCCGGGTTGCCCAGGTCCCGCTCGGTCTGCCCCAGCCCGGAGAGTGCCTGCGCCAGCAGAAGCCTGTCGTTGCCCTTCCGGCAACGCTCGACCGCCTCGGCGAAGAACTTCCTGGCATCCGCGATCCGATGCTCGCTGCGCGCGATCTGGCCGTGCGCAAGCAGCTCGGCTGCTGGGGTGGATATCATTGCGAAAGATTACCACGCGCGCGGTACGCTTGTCGGCCTTCTCGAAGCGGCAGAATCCTGTTCCCTATTCCCTATTCCCTATTCCCTGTCTTCTCACATACGATGGTGCCCATGAGCTACTTCCTCTTCAAGACCGAACCCGATGTGTACTCGTTCGACGACTTTCTGCGCGACCAGGAAACAGTGTGGGATGGCGTGACCAACCCGACTGCTGTGAAGCACCTGCGCGAGATGAAGGCGGGAACGAAGTGGATCTTCTACCACACCGGCGACGAACGCACCGCGGTGGGCACCGGAGCCGTGGTCAGCGTGGATCCCAGCGATCCCAAGGTGCCTATAGTGCGGGTCAAGGTGGGCAAGCGGCTCAAGACGCCGAAGACTCTAGCCGCCATCAAGGCGGAGAAGCTGTTTGCCGGCTCGCCGCTGGTGGTCATCGGCAGGCTCTCGGTCGTTCCACTGACCAAAGAGCAGTGGGAGTGGTTTGTGGGGTAAGGCGCTTGAATTATTGCGTATTACCGGATATATTACCGGATATAGGTGGAGGGCAGGATGGGCAGCACAGCGCAGGCACAAGCAATAAAGAATTACCGCAAGCGCCTGACCAAGCGCGGCATGGCGCGATTTGAAGTGCTGGGGCTGGCCACGGATCGCGAACTTGTGCGCACCCTCGCCAAACGCCTGGCCGAAGATACCCCGAAATCCGCCGAGATACGCGCCGCCTTGAACGAGAAAGTCGCGCCCGATACCCGCAAGAAGGGCGGAATACTGGATATGCTGCGGAATTCGCCCTTGATGGGGATCGAACTGAATGTAACGCGCAGGCGATTTAAAGCCCGAAAGGTGGATCTTTGAGCCGGTACTTGCTGGACACGAATATCATCAGCAATCCACTCAAACCCCGTCCATCCGACTCCTTGATTGCATGGCTCGACGACCGGGCCGATGAGGAACTGTTTACCTGCTCGATGAACCTCGGCGAAATCTGGAGCGGGATTCTTGAGCTTCCCGTGGGTAAGAAGCGTCGGGAGATAGAAACGTGGTTTACCGGCCCCCGGGGGCCGCAGGCATTCTTTCGGGGCCGGATGCTGGCCTTCGATGAAAGTGCCGCATTAGTGTGGGGCCGGCTAATGTCCGACGGCGTGCAGGCTGGGAGACCCCGCAGCCCAGCAGACATGATCATTGCCGCAGTTGCCGAAGCCAACGACTGCATCCTCGTTACAGATAACGAAAAGCACTTCGCCGGGCTGAAGTTCATCAATCCGATGCGGGCCGCGAACTGAGGAACGGTCGGACGCCTTACTTACTTCACCACCGGCCCCAGCGGCCAGACCGTTTTGCCGTAAACCTCGTTCAACACTTGCGCGAGGCCTGCGTAGACGGCGGAAGAGCCGCAGAAGAGACCTTCCCAGCCGGCGATTTTACCGATCGCCGCGCTGCCCTGGGCATCGCCGATTGCAAGCAGAGCAAACAGCAGGACCAGTGAGCCGAAGACCACCTGCAGGGCGCGGTTGAGCCGCAGGGTTCCAATGAAGAGGACCAAAGTGAACACGCCCCACATGGCCAGATAGACCGGCATTGCGAGTCCTGAAGGGGCGGCAACGCCGAGTCCCGCCTTGGGCAGAACCACCAGCGTCACCAGCGAGAGCCAGAACATGCCGTAGCTGGTAAAGGCTGTGGCTGCGAAGGTATTTCCCTTTTTCCATTCCATGACGCCGGCGACGACCTGGGCCAGGCCGCCGTAGAAGATGCCCATGGAGAGAATCATGGAGTCGAGGGGGAAGAACCCTGCGTTGTGGAAGTTGAGCAGGATGGTAGTCATGCCGAAACCCATCAGCCCGAGGGGCGCGGGATTTCCGGTTCTGTCGGGTGCCAGCGTGTCTGACATTGGTTGTCTCCTGAGAGGTGGGAAATGAAACGCCCCCGATCATACAGACCCCAATGCACAGCCGCCAAGTGAATTTCCGTGAGAAAAAGAAGGGATACCCCAGCGCTCTTTCGACCCTCGACCCGCTCCCGGTTTCGCTGTCAGAAGCTACTTGCCTTCTCCGAGCCAACGCCGGGTGTTAAGCAGCTGCCGGTTATCGAGCGACCACACTTTTCCCGTCAGCTCGTCGGGGCCTTTGCCTTCCCTCAACGATTTTTCAAATTCGCTGCTTACCGCCTGCATCTTCGCGTCCAGGTCGTCGACAAAATTGAGGACCAGCGCTTCGGGAATCATCGGCAGCTTGGGAGAGCCGAACTCCAGCTTGCCGTGATGCGCCAGGATCATATGCAGAACCAGCGTGCGCAGGCGGTCGGGAAACGCCGGCAGGCTGGCGATGGCCTTCTCGACCATGTCGATGCCCATCTGGATATGGCCCAGCAGCGTGCCTTCAATGGTGTAGTCGAAACCGATTCCCCAGGAGAGCTCGCGAATCTTTCCTATATCATGGAGAACCACGCCGGTTAGCAGCAGATCGCGGTCGAGCAGCGGATAGTGGGCCGCGACGCGGTCGGCGAGGTTAAGCAGGCTGACTACATGTTCCAGCAGCCCGCCCAGCCAGGCGTGATGAAGCTGCCGTGCGGCTGGCGCCTCCCGGTACGCGGCGGCGATGGCCGGATCGGCAAGGATGGTGGTGAGCAGCAGCTTGAGGTCCGGGTTGGTCAGGCTTTCGACACTCGATTCAAGCTGGCTCCAGAGCACTGCAACGTCGTAAGTCGTGGCGGGCAGCAGGTCGGATTTGTCTACCTCGCCCGTCTGCGCCAGGCGAAGCTGGTCGACCTTCATCTGCAGGCGATCGTCGAATCGGGACGCACTGCCGCGGGCTTTCACTACGTCGCCCTTCTCGAAGGTCTTTGCGATGCGCGGGTCGCCGGGCTCCCACACGCGCCCTTCGAGCTGGCCGGTCTTGTCGCCCAGAATCAGATTGAGGTAGGGCTTGTTGGTCTTGGTGGTGCGCTGCTGCTTGCTGAGGACAATGAAGAAGCTGTCGAAGGGCTTCCCTTCGTCAAAGGCGGCGAGATCGGCGATATAGATATCTTTCATTCTGCCGAGAAGATTAACGCACCAGCCCGCCATTGCCAAAGAACAAGCGGGCCCTGGATCGGCGCTTGTTCGCGTCTGGGGCCCGCCGGAAGAACAGAATACCGGGCTTTATTGCTGCGGCTGAGGAGCAGGTGCGGGAGCGGGAGCAGGAGCTGGCTGATCCTGGCGCGCGGGCGCGGGCGCTCCCGGTTCCTGGGGCGCGGGGGTAAACTGCGGGGGCTCGGGCTTGGTCCCAGGCTCCTTTTGCTTGTCTGCGAGGCGGGTCTTTTCGCCTTCGGTGGCGGACTTCTTTTTCTTCTTTTTAGAGGCCGTATCGCCGGCCAGGCCCAACGGGCCCGATTGCGCCGCGCGGTCGGCCACGTCGGCGGCATCCGGCGCCGCGGGAGCAAGCGCATCTGGCTGGGGTCCCTGTGGCTTAGGCTGTTTGGGCTCCCTGGCTTTTGCGCTGAAGCGGGTCTTCTTTTCCGGAGCCACCGGTTCCAAAGGATTGGCCGGCTCGGCGGTGTTCGAGGCCGTCTCCGGCAGAGCGCCTGCGTTCTCGACCGAGCCATTGGGCTCAGTCGGCAAGGTCTCGCGCGGCTTTTGGCCAAGGCGGATCTTTTCCTTCTTGCCCGGCTTTTCTATGGCAGGTTCGGTGCTCTTGCCGTGCTTCTTGGTCTTTACGGCGCTGGTCTTTACCACAGTTGGCGCGGGCGCGGCAGACGCTACCCCAGGGGACTTCTGACGGAATGTGTGGGTGGTCTCGCGGAAGCGGGTGCGCTCCACCTTTGGCTTCTTCTTCGGCGCGGGCGGTGTATAGGCGCTGTAGACCGGCTTGGTTTCGTTGGGGCTGGCGCCCGAGTCGATGTAGCCGGGCTTGATGTCGATAAACGATTGCTCGCGCAATTTGGTCAGGTATTCGCGAATGGCCGGCTCCATCCGGCTCATATAAAAGGCTTCCTCAACCTGGCTCTCCACTTCCTTGTACGGGCGAGCGCCACCAGATGCGTGCTCGACCACCTTGAAGATGGCGTAGCCCTGGCGGGTGAGGATCGGGTCGGTGACCTGCCCGCTCTTTAGAGGAAAGACCTTGTCTTCGATGACCTTGGAGAGCGCGCCCCTCTGATATTGCCCGAGTTCGCCGCCCTGAGCGGCGGTCGGACCGTCGCTGAACGATTTTGCCAGTTGGCTGAAATCCCCGCCGGCGTGAAGCCGGGCTTCGATGTCGTCAACCTTGGTCTTGGCGGCGGCTTGCTTGGCCTCATCGCCGGCGCCGGAAGTGCCTGTCGATACAATAATCTCGCTTAGAGTCACGCTTTCTGGCTGGGCATAGTCCTGCTTGTGCTGCTGATAATATTGCTCGGCCTCGCCAGGCGTGAACCGGACCGAGGCGCCAACCTCCTGGCGCATCACCTCCTGGGTGATGATCCCATTGCGTTGGGTCGCCTTGAAATCCTCGTAGGAAACACCCTGCTCCTTCGCGGCCTTTTCCAGATCCTCAAGAGTATCGAGGTGATATTGCTTTCGAATCTCATCCAGGCGCTGCACCAGCTCCGTCTCCCCGGTAATGCCCAGTTCCTTGCCTTTGGAGAGCCAGAGCTGCTGATCGATCAGGTTGCGGAGCAGGTCTTTGTGGGAGGCTGAAATCTCCTGCAGTGTCGCGGCGCCATTCTTGCGCGCCTCCTGGTCCACTTCGGTCATCGCGCGGTCGTAATCGGAACGGCTAATGATCTGGTCATTCACCCGGGCGACGATGTCCTCGACCGTAGTCCCCCCGTAGGGGCTCTGCTGCGCAACATTCTGGGCAAACGCAAACATGGAACTGGCGAGCAGCGCCGTGGCGAACACGATAACTGCGGGAATACGTAAGAGTCTTGAGGTCATAAGGTCAGCACACGCCAGGCGGAGTGATATCGCCACCTGAAGCATAGACGTCATTGTAAATGGCTGGGCAGCGGATGCGCGATTCCCGGCTTGTTTTCCCGAGCCATTCCCATGGCGGGCGCTTGCCCGATCGGCAACCGGTCCGTGGCCGTTTCACGACCGGATTTGCCCCGGCCCCGATTTGTCCTGGCCCGATCGGCTGCCCCAGGCCGGCCATTTTGCAACGCCGCTACCGGAAGGCGCGTCCCGGAGTCAAACAATACGGTGCTATACTTTAGGCCAGGATGGCTCTGCGGAGCCCCCGCAAGTGGTGTGCCAAGTCCGTTCGCCTTGCCCGATTCAGGCAAGGCGAAGTTTTCTCGGGGATTCATTCGGCCGTTTGCGGCGGTTTGAGGCTCGATGGATTGGAAGACCGCAATCGGGCCCCTGCCGCAATCGCTATTCGGAGGTTCCGTCCGACTATGACTCCCCGCGCCCGCCGCGCTCTTTTCACCGTGGTTCTCTTTTTCGCCGTCTGCGCCCTGGTTGGCAGCCTGCTGCAACGCAGAGTCGGCGCCCAGTCCGCGAGCGACGAAAGCCAGCTTCGCGACAATATGAAGTCGTTTGCCGATGTCTATGCGCTGGTGGAGAAGAACTACGCCGAGCCCATCTCCGGCGACAAGGCCGACACTGCCATCTACGACGGAGCCATCCCCGGCATGTTGCGGGTGCTCGACCCGCACTCCAATTTTTACGACCCCAAGGCCTACGCGCGGCTGCGTGAAGATCAGCGCGGCCACTACTACGGCGTCGGCATGGTGATTCAGCAGCAGGGGACCAAGGTCTATGTGATCACGCCCTACGAGGGCACACCCTCCTTCCGCGCCGGCATTCACCCTGGCGATATCATCTCCGCCGTGGATGGCAAAGCGACGGAGGGCTGGACTTCCGACCTGGTCGCCAAGGCGCTGAAAGGCCCCAAGGGCACCCATGTCCAGGTGACGACGATTCGTACCGGCCAGCCGGCGCCGATGGTCTTTGACCTGATTCGCGACGAGATTCCCCACCCCTCCGTGGATCTGAAATACGAGATTCGTCCCGGCGTCGCCTACATCCATCTCACCCAGTTCCAGGAGACCACGGGCGACGAGATGACCGAGGCCATCAATAGCTTCGGCGACCTGAAGGGACTGGTGCTCGACCTGCGCAACAACCCCGGCGGACTGCTGAGCCAGGCCGTCGACGTGTGCGACCACCTGCTGACCAAGGGCCAGGGAATCGTTTCGCAGCGCGGGCGCGCCTACCCCGACCAGAACTACACGGCTACCCACGGCAACGGCGGCAAGGCCTTTCCCATCGTTGTGCTCGTCAACCGCGGCACGGCTTCCGCTGCGGAGATTGTCTCCGGAGCGCTCCAGGATCACGATCGCGCTCTCATCGTGGGCGAAACGACCTTTGGCAAGGGACTCGTGCAAACCGTTTACAACCTGAGCGAGAACACCGGACTCGCGCTCACCACGTATCACTACTACACGCCGTCGGGACGGCTCATCCAGCGCAACTACACGGGCGTTTCGCTCTACGACTACTACTACAACCACGCCGGCGCGCTGCCCTCCAACTCCACCAACCAGGAAGTCAAGCTCACCGATTCGGGCCGGACGGTCTACGGCGGCGGCGGCATTACGCCGGACGAGAAGATCGATACCCCGCAGAGTAATCACTTCCAGGACGAGCTTTTGTTCAAGGATGTGTTCTTCAAGTTTGCGCCGATCTATGTGTCGACCCACACCGTGGACAAGAACTTCCAGGTGGACGACGCGGTGCTGGCCGAGTTCAGGAAGTACCTGACCAGCCAGAACATCCCGTATTCCCAAGCCGACATGGACGGCGTATCGGACTGGCTGAAAACACGCATCAAGGAAAAGATCGCGACCATCCAGTTCGGACAGTTGCAGGGATTGCGCACGCTGGCCGACTGGGATCCTGAGATCCAGAAGGCCGTGACCTTCCTTCCGGCCGCGCAGGCTCTGGAAGACAATGCGCACAAAGTGCTCACGGAGAAGGCAATGGCACGGAATCCAGAAGGCGTCCCGGCGCAGCCGTAGGTTCGGTCAAACACGCTCGATCACGAGAAGCAAGAAGGCCATCCCCGCGGGGATGGCCTTTTTGCTTTGCCTCGTTGGTTGCTAATCCGCCGGTTGCCGTGCTTCTAGTGGTCTCCACTGTCCACAGTCCGAGGCCAGCCCACATGGGATGGCCATTTAAACACTACCAGTCTCATTCCCTACCGCCCCCCTTCAACAAACGCGAAAACGACGAGAGGTGGACTTCCAAGGGCCGCGTTCTGCTTTCAATTTTGAGCCCTGGGCCCTACATTCTTGTTGAAGCGGAAGTGTGCTTCATTTATCTTGGTGGTCATCCGCAAAGGACGGGTTACCGCATGGCAAAGAGTACAAAGCTTGATGTCCTCATTAATGGCAAATGGAAAAGAACAACCGTCGAAGATGCGCTCGCTATTGGCGAACGTTACGGACGCTGCATTGAATGCGAGCGCCCGGCGAGGGCCCACTCTCAGGGAAGGAACGGCGCAGCCGCTCATGTTGAACACCTGTCATGGAATAAGAAGTGCTCACTTAGCCATCGCCGAAAGAATGGACCTTTTTGAGCGCGAAGGAGCGATTCAATGAAATTGACGGCCGGAATTCTGCCAATTGTCTTAGTCACAGCACTCGAATTGCTTGCTCAACAGTCAAAGACAGTTCAGAAGAGAACGGCCTTGGGAGGCACGCTATCTGGACGCATATTCGGAGTCACCCGGGGTGGCGATTTCAAGCCTGCAATCATGGCCAATGTATATCTCTTTTTTGAGGTCTCAGTACATCCAGACGGTAAAGTCGACGACATTGATGGCGACGATACTGCCGGCGACATCTTTATGAGAAACGAGAACAAGGAAAGAGGGGCAGAACTCGCCGAGATGCAGCGCAACAATTGGAGTGAACATGTCGAATGCCTCAACGATCTGCTCGCTTATCGGAAGGCAATAGTCACCACGATGGAAAGCGTGCCCAAGAATAGACAATGGCAGGTGGTAACCGGAGAGACTGACGAAAATGGCCCCTTTAGGCTCTCGGTTCCGCGCCAGGGATCATGGATGCTAGTCGCATACGGGCAGACCGGAGCCAATGATGCGGTGTGGGAGCAGGAAGGAGTGCGAGTTTTCGCAGGTAAGGGAACTGAACTGAAACTAGGTTCTACTGAGAAAGCTTGTCTCAAGATTGATGAATAGTTGCAAGGCGAAACTGCAAACACAGGGAGCAATCTGCCCTGGTGGGAGTGGCCGACACCCTCTCCCACCTTAACCGCCGGCAAATGAGGTGCCGTGTAACTTGCCCCCGGCGGGTGCCCCCGGTACCTAGCTTTGGGGACCGGGGATTCCATGCACAAATCCTTGCAGTTTCTTATCAGGCCGAGGCCGCAAACGTCTTGTTCGCCGTACTCTGATCGCCTAGACCGGCAAGCAAGGCAGCGATGGAGATGTCCTCGTCGAGCGCTTCCCAATGCAAGCCGCGGCTGCTGATTCTGACCTGTTCGCGCTGTTCCGCGGTACCGTGCAACAGGCGGGGAAACCACGCCAGCGGGACACCGATCACCCGGCCGTCGCTCAGATCGACCCAGAAGCTATCCGCATCGAATCGAACGCGCTTTGGACTAGACGAAATGCTCATTCCATGCCCTCACTATCCGGTTCTGGTTAGCCTCAACCAAGCTCTGCAACTCGCGCAAAGTCCGTGCGTCGTGTCCATCATTGTAGGCCACTCTGACAGTCGGGTTCAACCAGAATTTTGCCTCCACGTCGTCCCTCTCAACGTGAATGTGCGCGGGTTCGCGCGGTGATCCTTCGTTTGAGTAAAAGAAGAACCGGAAGCCACGTTCACGAAAAACTACTGGCATGGCAACATCTTAATGTATTTTTGACTGGAAACCCTGCCAACTATGCGCCACAGCATCAGGCCATCCCCGCGGGGATGGCCTGATGCTGTGAATGGCGGCTCGACTTACTCAAACGCCGGCAACCCCGCCAGCGCCATCGCCACCTCTTCCGCCGGATACTCGTAGTTCTCCAGCTTCCCGGCCTGGTAGGCAATGTAGCTCTGCATGTCGAAGTGCCCATGCCCGCTCAGGTTGAAGAGAATCGTGCGCGCCTTGCCTTCCGCCTTGGCCTCGATCGCCTGTCGGATCGCTTCGGCGACGGCGTGATTGGCCTCCGGCGCGGGGATGATCCCTTCGGCGCGGGCAAACTGGATGCCGGCCGCAAATGCGTCCAACTGCTGCACGGTCGTGGCCTCCGCCAATCCGAGATCGAGCACATGCGACACCAGCGGCGCCATGCCGTGATAGCGCAATCCGCCGGCGTGAATTCCGGGCGGAATGAATGTGCTGCCCAGGGTATGCATCTTGACCAGCGGAGTCAGGTGCCCCGTGTCGCCGAAATCGTAAGTAAAGCGTCCCTTGGTCAGGCTGGGGCATGCGGCCGGTTCCACCGCGATCACGCGCGCGTTGCTCTTGCCCTTCAACTTGCGGCCGATATACGGCATCACCAGCCCGGCAAAGTTCGATCCACCGCCGGTGCAGCCGATGATCACGTCCGGATCGTCGCCGGCCAGCTCCATCTGCTCGATCGCTTCCTGCCCGATTACGGTTTGGTGCAGCAGCACATGATTCAACACGCTGCCCAGCGCGTACTTGGTGTTGGGGTCCTTGGCGGCCACTTCCACGGCCTCGGAAATCGCAATGCCCAATGACCCCTTCGAGTCCGGATGCTCGGCCAGAATGGCTCTGCCCGACTCGGTCTCCATGCTGGGGCTGGCGGTAACCGATGCGCCGAAGACTTCCATCAATGCGCGGCGATAGGGCTTCTGGTCGTAGCTGACGCGCACCATGTAGACCTTGCAGTCCAGCCCGAAGAAGGAGCAGGCCATCGAAAGCGCCGATCCCCACTGCCCTGCGCCCGTCTCCGTTGACAGATGCTTGGTGCCGTCCATCTTGTTGTAATAAGCTTGCGGCACCGCCGTATTCAGCTTGTGCGAGCCGGCCGGGCTTGTGCCCTCGTACTTGTAATAGATATGCGCCGGCGTGCCGAGCGCCTTCTCAAGCCGCCGGGCGCGGTAGAGCGGCGAGGGCCGCCACTGCGCATAGATCTGCCGCACTTCTTCGGGAATCTCGATCTCGCTTTCGCCGCTGACCTCCTGCAGAATCAGGCTCATGGGAAACAGCGGAGCCAGGTCGTCGGGACCGATGGGTTTATGCGTGCCGGGGTGCAGCGGAGGCGCCATCGGCTTGGGCAGATCCGGCATCACGTTGTACCAGACACGAGGAATGCGATCTTGCGGCAGGTTGTATTGAATTGTATCCATGCGCAACATTCTACCAGCGGTATTGGCTTTCCGGCATCCGGCGTCTCACGCCTGCTCGGATCCGCAGACTTGTAGCCGCCGTCACAGCGCGGCCCCGCAAGCGCACTTAGGCTATTGATCTAAGTTCAGGAGAAGAGCCTATGCCGACAATCGCCGCGGAAAACGAAATCACCGTCAAAAATCTACTCGCCGCCTTTGAGGGCGAGTCCAATGCGCATGCCAAATACACCGCCTTTGCCGTCAAGGCGGACCAGGACGGACTGCATGGAGCCGCCAGCCTTTTCCGCGCCGCCGGGCGCGCCGAACAGATTCATGCCGCCAATCACGCCCGCGTCATCAAGCAGTTGGGCGGCGATGCGCAGTGCGAGATTCACGCGGTCGACGTCAAGTCCACGCTCGAAAACCTCAAAGCCGCGCTGAGCGGCGAGCAGTATGAGATCGACGTCATGTATCCGGAGTTTCTCGCCGAGGCGACTTCACAAGGCAACACCGTCGCCGTACGCACGTTCACCGGTGCCCTCGAGGCCGAAAAGACTCATGCGCGCCTCTACGGCGAAGCTATCGCGCTGCTCCAGGGGGGCAAGTTGGACTCCTGGATTGGATCGGCGCGCGAGTTTTATGTCTGCCCCGTCTGCGGCTACACCTCCGAGACCGAAGAGGAGCATGAGCGCTGCCCTGTCTGCAATTGCCCCTGGGAGAGGTTCGAGATTATCCGCTAGCGCATCTCTGCTCAAGGCTTGGTAAAAGTCACCCACCGTCTTCGCCCACCCGCGGGGAGATGAAACTGTGCCCCATCCATCGAGCGCCTTTTGCTCGATGGGTGGGAGTCGATGGAACTCCATGGCGACGCCTCGTTTTGTCGAACTTACAACTTCGCTTCTTATCAGCCCACGACTTAACTCCCGCCCAAAGACCTCAAGAAAAGACAAACCCATCTCCGCCGCCATCCACTAGACTGATCCCCATGCTGTTCTCTACCCTCGAATTGTCCAGACGCCTGGAGCGCGCGGAAGGATTCGCGTGCGTTCAACAGGCCGAAGCCCGCCGCCGCCGATCGCCTGAGAGCCGAGCCGCATGGATGCAATGCGGCGGGGCGTTCGCGGTCTTCGATGGCGTGGATTCCCCCTGCACACAGACCTTCGGCCTCGGCATCTTCGAGGAGTTGAGCCATGCGGTATTGGATGCGATTGAGCGCTTCTTTCTGGATCGAGGGGAGCCGGTATTCCATGAGGTAAGCCCTTTCGCGGGCCACGCTGCGCTGGCCATGCTTTGCGAGCGCGGCTACAGGCCCATCGAGCTGAGCAGCGTTCTCTATCGGCTGGTCATGCAACCCGCGGCGGCGGATCAGGCCGCCATTCGCGTGCGCGTTGCGGCTCCGCAAGAAGCGGCGCTCTGGAGCCGGATCGGCGCCATGGGATGGGCGCACGACCATCCGGAGCTTGCCGATCTTATGTTGGAGCTTGGCGCGGTAACCGCCGCACGCGAGCAGACAGTCTGCTTTCTGGCTGAGATTGACGGCGAACCAGGGGCCGCGGGGGCGCTATGCATCCATGAAGGTGTCGCGCTGTTTGGCGGAGCGGCCACGGTTCCCGAACTCAGGCGGCGAGGTCTGCAAACAGCGCTGCTTCAGGAACGGATGCGCTACGCTTTCGAACATCGGTGCGACCTGGCGATGATGGTTGCGCTGCCCGGCAGCGACTCGCAGCGCAACGCCGAACGCCGCGGGTTCCAGGTGGCCTACACGCGCACCAAGTGGCAGTTGTTCAAATAGAGAATCGTAGCCGTAAACAGCTGCGTACCTCAAAGCCGGATCGCAGTCAGGCGCTCACGGCTCGTCGTTATAGATCCCAATCTCCAGCTTGCCGCCCTCGGCCAGTTTTGCCCGGTACATTCCGGGAGTGTTGAAGCTCCATGCCATCGTGCCGTCCGGTGCGATAGAAATGACGCCGCCGTCGCCATGCAGCCCGGTCAGTTCCTTGTGAATCACTTCGTCGGCCGCCGCTTGCGGCTTCATGCCCTTGTACTGCACCAGCGCACATACGGTTCGCGCCACCGTGAGCCGGATGAAGTACTCGCCTGTACCCGTAGCGGAGACGGCGCACGACTGATTCGAAGCGTAAGTGCCGGCGCCGATGATAGGCGAGTCGCCCACCCGGCCCCATCGTTTCGCCTGTGTGCCGCCCGTTGATGTGCCTGCCGCGAGGTTGCCGGCGCGGTCGAGAGCCACAACGCCGACCGTGCCGTACTTGTGCGCGTCAGCCGGTTCGATCTCCGCCACCGGCACTGCAGGCGGAGGCGGCGCACCGGCGGGCCGGGGCGGAATCGGCAGTCCTTCCTTCTTCAATTCCTTCACCAGCGACTGCCAGCGCCGCTCGGTAAAGAAGTAGCTGGGATCCACCTGTTCCAGTCCGGCATACACTGAAAACTCATCCGCGCCCTGGCCCACCAGAAAGACGTGCGGCGACTTCTCCATCACCGCGCGCGCCAGGCTGATGGGATTCTTTGTGCGGGTCACGTCGCCCACGGCGCCGGCCTTCATGGTCGAGCCGTCCATGATGGCCGCGTCCAGCTCGTTCTTTCCGTCCGCGGCAAAATTCGCGCCGCGTCCCGCGTTGAAGAGCGGGTCGTCCTCCAGAATGCGAATCGCGGCTTCAACGGCATCGAGCGACGAGCCGCCTCGGTCCAGCACCCGCGCGCCGGCCTGGGTGGCCTGTGCGAGCGAGGCGCGGTAGGACGCCTCGGTTGTGGGATTCATGCTTGAGCGCTCGATAATCCCGGCCCCACCGTGAAGAACTATCGCCCAGCGATGGGCTGCGGGCTGTTGCGCGCCGCTCGCGGCGGCAAGTGTGGCTGCCATGATCGCTCCGAGAATCAAACTGCAAGTCTTGACTGTCATCTTCATGCGAGTCTCCTCGCGGGTCCAATCCATGTTAGTCCCAAGCCCCTGGTCCCCGTCCCCACGGCTGTCAGAAGCGGCCAGGCGAGAAGTGGCGGCGCACTCTTCAGCCTTCGCCCTCCGCGCAGGACTGCGGGGGTTGGCGGACGTGGGCCGCGTGGTGCAAAATGCTTGGGTTACGCAAATCCAAATTTGGCTGCCTGTGTGCGGCTCTCCGCATGGAGTCCACTTGGCTGCTGCACTCGAACAAGGTTCCAAGTCCAGAACCAGCAAGGGTATTCCATGAAGCTCAACATCGCAACGCTCGTATTGGTGACTGTCGGTTGGATCTTCTTTGGCATGGAGGCCATGAGGCTTCCGTGGACAGTACCGCACGTCGTTGGAATCGCGATCGCCGGTCCGTCGTTCGTAATGTTCGTCCTGGCGCGTATGCAGCTCGGAAAAGCCTTCAGCGTGCAGGCCAAAGCGACCACGCTGGTAACAAGCGGCATTTATTCCCGGATTCGCAATCCGATTTACGTCTTTGGCGGGTTGATGATTTTAGGGGCCATTATCTGGGTGAGCAGGCCGTGGTTCTTGCTTTTTTATGCGGTTCTCATTCCAGCGCAGGTCTATCGCAGCCGGAAAGAAGGAGATGTGCTGGCTGAGAAATTTGGCGCGGCTTACGAGGACTACAAGCGCCAGACCTGGTTTTGATTTGTGAACGAATCAGATTGAAGCGGCGCCTCTTCGGGCGCTTAGTACGATGTCCAAGGAAGTTGATATGCACTCCGTTTGGTTAGGCGAATTTATGGGCACGCTGGTCCTGGTGCTGCTGGGCACGGGTGTCTGCGCCAACGTAACCCTGCGCAAATCCTATGCGGCCGATGCGGGCTGGATGGTGGTGACCACAGGCTGGGCGCTGGGCGTGCTCTGCGGTGTACTTGTCGCGCAGGCCTTCGGCAGTCCCGGCGCGCACCTCAATCCCGCCATCACGCTGGCCGTCGCGGTCACCAGCGGCAATTACGCGCAGGTGCTTTCCTACTGGTCGGCGCAAATCTTGGGCGCCATGTGCGGCGCCGCGCTCATGGCCCTGCACTTTGGCCCGCACTGGAGGCTCACGCCCGATCCCGCTGCCAAGCTCGGCATCTTCTGCACCAATGGCGCGGTGCACAATCCGCCGGCTAACTTCATCAGCGAGGTTATCGGCACCATGGTGCTGGTGATTGTGGCCGGCGCAATCTTCTCGCACGGAGTTTCCATGACCGGACCTGCCGCGGGCATGGGTCCGTGGCTGGTATGCAGCCTGGTGTGGGGCATCGGCCTTTCGCTCGGTGGAACCACCGGGTATGCCATCAACCCCGCGCGCGATTTCGGACCGCGGCTGGTTCATGCGCTGCTGCCCATACCGGGCAAGGGCGGCTCGAACTGGCAATATGCGTGGGTTCCGATTCTCGGCGACCTGACAGGCGGCGCGCTCGCCGGTCTTCTGCTGCGCTACGCGCACTTTTAGGGAACGGGCGCCTCAGAGCAGCGAGTTCCTATTCGGCCTACGGATCCGTCAACCGCAGGTGGAAGTTGAAGGCAAGAAGGGTGAGGATTCCAAAGATCATGGCCACCAGTGCGAGGGGCGCTCCGTAGGGATATCCCTCGGTCAGCGAGAAGCGGATCAGGATGATGGAGACTACGAATGCGGCATTGCGAAAGACCAGCTCATATTGCGCTGAAACCGCCAGTGACAGGATCAGGATCAGGACATCTGTAAAAATCATCACCGTAAACAGGTCGTTATAGAACGTGGTTGCCGGCTCGATGGCTCCGCGCCCAGTCTGGAGCGCATTGTAGATGGAGATCGCGAAGACGCCGAGGTTATAAGCGGCCATCGCGGGCAGCAGCGTTGCCAGACCGACTGCCACCACCTTCTTTTGCGCCATGAACCGCGCCGCTCCCGGCGATTCAGCCGCCGTCAGCGTGAAGCCTAGCCGATGCCGGGACGCGCGCCGAAATATTGCCACCAGGAAAAACATGAGGAACCCAGACCACATATCGAAGAAAACCGGAAGCGCTTCCAGGGAGAGCCGGTGCTCGTTTACTAGGTCGCTGGCCGTGGCGATGTCTTTGAATACATCGCGAATGAAGATCAGCGACACGATCTCGTATTGGTTGGCGATCGATCGCGTCGTCGAAGCGGGCAGCGCCGCAATAAGGGTCAGCACCTCATAGAAAAGAATGAAATTGAAGGGCGTCGAAATCGCGGTCAGGTAGTTTCGGCCGGCCTGCGCAATGAGCGGCGGCGGGTGGGGGAGCGCCTGTGCCAGATAAATCAGGGCCAGATGAATCACGAACCCTGCAACGCTCAGATAGATGGCCAGATGCTTGAGAGTCAACCTGCTTTCCTCTGAGAACATCAGGTCGTGCAACGATTCGAACCGCTCCCACAGGTGGGCGAGTGTCCGTTGGATAAAGCTGTCGGATTGGTTCTTCGCGAATGTCATGGTTGCAAC
>Ga0182030_10003981_pt1 | contig 31500 bp, 42 predicted proteins | sample 812S3MmetaG_FD_121299 | JGI IMG/M metagenome (GOLD analysis project Ga0182030, IMG submission 121299) | Permafrost microbial communities from Stordalen Mire, Sweden - 812S3M metaG (Illumina Assembly) | ecosystem: Environmental > Terrestrial > Soil > Wetlands > Permafrost | place: Sweden...
CCCAGTCTTTCATTTGCTGGCCGCAACATATTTTGCAGACTTGACGCCTCCCACCCCTGCTTGGCGTGTGTAAGGCAAATTCACCAATGGGTTTTGGTGTATCACACTTCTTACAAGTTCGTTCCTTTTCCATTCATGATCCCCTGAACATCTACGGCTAGGGATACGCCACGGTCAAAAAGGTCTTGACACCCTTCCCGTCCCTCCACAACTCCCTGCATAGAATAATTCAGAAAGTCTAAAATCTCTTGATAAGCGTCCATGGCGGCATCTCGACCATTGAATGCCTTGAGGCGAGTGCCGTACTTTCGTTCACCAAGGCGAATGCGGGCCTCAATGTCTTCTGCGATCTCGTAAAGACCTAACGCTTTGAGCCGCTCAGCGGCAACGACAGCGACATCAATACCATCGCCAACGGGTGTGGGCTGTGGGGCAGCCGCGTCATAATGTTTGGACTTACCAAAAACAGCGTCAGCAAAGCTCTTTGGGTCGCGCAGCGGGGTCGATGTTATATCGTCAGAATAATTGTTTGGTTCGGAAGTTATGCCCATGGGGAGAATCCTCTCCATGTCTAATACCCGATTTTAGATGTCTCCATGGAGGACAAAGGGTTTAATCTCTTCATAAATCATACGAGGTATAGGGCTATGTCGCTTGACGAGATCGAATTGATTGACACTTTCCAAGGGCCACCCCTTGGCTTCAACGCTACCCGCCTTTTCGCAAATACTTTCGGCTTGTTCCTTGCTGGTCACATATCCAATAATTTCATAGCCAAACGCTTGATCGAGGCTGTTTTCTAATCTATCCGTCCACATCTTTTTAATGAGATACATTAAAAATCCATCTCCTCTTTGAGGCCCGCACGCCATGCTTTCCAAAGTTCGACCTTTGGCTTCATCTTCTCCACTATCTGCTCAAGGGAAGGAGGATAGAAGTCCCAGCAATCCACGCCCACGTCGAACGAGAGCATGTTGCCCAGTACCCTGTCCTTCCAACCCTCCAGTTGGTTGTGGGAATGCCCATACAGCGACCAGACGCCTTTGTTGGAGCCGTGCCACGTAAGATGAGCGTAATGGCTCAGCATAATCTTGTGCTTGGTCTGGCCTGCGTCCATGATGCCCGAGGGAATCACGACATCAATGCGCTTCCTGTCCTTGACCCAAATCCATGCTCCGTGCTTCGCCATCTGCACGGCGATGCTGTCATGGTTGCCTTCGAGCAGGAAGTTCTGTCCGATGAGGCGCTTTTGGATAGCCAAAGCCTGTTCCAGTGTGCAGTTCAGGAAAACGTCACCCAGATTGTAGACGCGGGAACTCTTCTTGACCACGGAGTTACGCCGCTCGATAATCGCCTCGTTCATCTCGGCGAGCCCAATGGCCTCCAACGCTTTCAGGTCGTGCTTCAGGGCGGCTTCATCGTCCGCAAAAACCTTCACCGATTCCTCGCTAACCTCTCCAGTCTTCAGGAGGGCCTTGGCAACGTTCAGATGGTTCTCGGCGGCGGACCACTTCCTACCCAATTCCATGAGTTGGGCTTGCGGACCAAACGGGCGTCCCTTCCCGAGCCACAGGATTTTGCCGTGGTTGAAGTGGTAATCGCTGGTAAAAAACACGTCAGACGTTTGCGTTAAAATGGTCATAAAGCCTTACAATCCATTCACGAAATTCCTGCACCGTTCGAACATCTTTAGCACGATTACAGATTGAACAACAGGGAACGATATTACTTCGTGTGTACCCCTTTGTATTATCTTCCCTGTCAACAATATGGCAAAACAATATTTTATTCCTCAATGGATTTCTTCGCCACTATCATACCACAGTAGTCAAGCTGCACCTTGTCAAGGCACTCTTTGCCGCAGACCAACGCTTTGCTCAGGGGTTCCCGCCACGCCCGCTGGTATGACATCGGCCTAGCACAGCCCGCACAGAAAAGTTCGAAGTCTCGCATTAGAATTCCTCGACCTTCAAGTTACTGGGGTGCATCATCTTGTCCACGGACTCGATTACCGAATCCTCCATCTCATCGTTAAGAACACTGATCTCAAAATCCTCGTTGATCTCCCTGAGTCTGCGGGCGACCTCGGCCTTGTGCCACTTCAGGAATACGTCGTTCCTCGCCAGTTTTATGAACGCCGCCTCTCGGTTCTTGGCCTGATCCCGTCCGTCGCGGTGCTCTGCCCGTGCCCCCGAAGCCTTGTGAATGATTCGGACGCCGTTCTGTTTCGCGTTTCTATGCTGTCCGCCCGCTCCACCCGTACAGAAAGTTTGAACCAGAAAGTCTTTCTTGGTCAGGCTGAACAGCAATTTCATTTCTTTTGCCATTATTTTCCACCAAAATCGTCGTAGTCTTCGGGATCATTCCTGCTGGGAACGTATGGGTCACAATCCCCGATGAGAGCATCCCACTCAGGGGTGCACCGATAGACGATCTCATCGCGGTCGGTTGCCTCGAATGCTTTGATGCATCGACGCAATGCGGAGGCATACGGGGTCTGATCGTTCATTATGAATGCCTTGGATGCCAGCAGTGTGTAAAGCATGGGCGGCTGCATGTTGTACGCAATGTCGGCCATCCCAAAATGGGCAAACAACTTCAGTTCCTTTTCGGAATAGGTCGCATCTCCAAGCATTGGGAACTCCTATACTCTAATACCATCATTTACGGGATTTTACTTGTCGCCGCTTACACGGTAGAGTATGCGTTGAAACAGGGTGGGGGTGTCGAGTGCATCGCATATCGCTGCGTCCGCATGAAAAGCGATTAGGCCGCAGGCAAGGACTTTGGAGACTTTAGTCTTGTGATTTCTTAGTTCATATACGCCAACTGTGGCTATCATCACATGCCAAAGTGATTTGATGGCGCGTGACCGATAGCCTTCTGATTCGGAAGTCATTTCTCTCTCTTTGGAGTCGGCAATAAATACGATGCCAACTTTACGAGCCATGCGGGTAATTTTTTCGGTTCATTCCACTTGGGCAGATGAGGCCAGACACCTAGCGGATATTCCAACCGAACTTGCTGGTACACCCGAATCTCTCTGGAGTGCCGTGACATCTTGTAACCAGCCCACGCAGCCCCTACAATTGAGACGGTTCCTAGCGTCACCATCGCCACATCGTACAAAGTGATGTGCATAAATTGACTCTATCATGAGAGATTGCATAGTTCAAGAAATAGTTGAAGTACTTTTGGATCGTCACAAAGTTGTTTCGCGATCTCACGAGGTTCGGACGTTTCCATCCCGTCAACCACTTCATCCATCTGCGAGAAGAAGTCCAAAACGTTGCCCGATTTTGCCGCCCTCTCGACGCCCTTATCGGCGTGCACGAAGATCACTTCTAGCGGCTTGACTGGGATGTCTTTCTCTTTGTAACGGATGCCATCCTGAGCAAAGGAGAGAATAGCCGCGACCACGGGGCGATCTTTCTCGTCGTAGGAGAACGCCGCCCGAGCCATTGACCCCAAATTTACGTGGGCGACGTTGCCGACAGTCTCGGTCTCCTTGCGGCTATGATCGTGACCCCAGAGCAGGAAATCGAAATCTAGATGAGCCACTTGGTTGTAACCGATCTTGGGCTCTCCGTACAGGGTGCCGCCGTTCCCGGGCTCGCCGTAAGCGTGAACAACGCCCACCCGATACTTGGCTTCGGGATGACGCGGCGGGGCCGATAGCAGGGCTTGAAGGGTCTTGTCCCCCGTGGCGTAAGGAAAGGTCTCGACGCTCACCTTAACGCTATCGTCGGCATTGGAGAACAGGACGGGCTCACGGTTCAGGTCGCGGTAGACGCCAGCAGCGATCAGCAACCCTAGCGGCTGAGAAAGGAGAGAATCCATGCGGTCGTAGGATAGATCGTGATTGCCAATAGACCCGTAGACGCAGCCCGTAGGAAAGCCCCGAAATGCATGGAGCAGACCGACAATAAGGCTGAAACTGTTAGCAGGATGTTTTGGCTTCTTTTCATGGAATACGTCCCCACCGCAAATACCAACTCCGTTGAGCTTCTTTGTAAGATCGGAAACGAAGTTTAGTTTTGCGAAAAGAGCGGCTTTGTAGTCGTCGCCACGACGACCGGGAGGAATTTCACTGAAATGCCAGTCGGTGCTCCAGACCAAATTGATCTTATCGTGCGGTAGTTGAACTCGAATCACTATTTACCCCAACGTTGCTGGCGTAGACCGTTCGGAGGAAAAGGACCCTCCAGTGTGGACATGGCGGGGACGCCTTTCCAGTAGTCTTCGAGTAGGCATTGCTGGGCGGCGGCGATGATGAGACCGAGCGCGTTGCTGCCATCGACCCCTTCTTGTGGAGTTTGCGACCAGCAATGACCCATGCGAATGTGGTGCCCACGGATCGTGACGGTGTACTCCGTGTTGCCGTAGGCGAACTGGTAATCCCAGCAGCCGTTGGGACATTCGGAGTAGGATTCGCAGAGGGTGCCCTCAGAAATGTAATCGCGGTAGCCGTCCTTGAGGCGACTACCGCAGATGGGGCATTGAGCATAGCCGAACCGCAGGGGTGCGGACAAGCCATACGGGAAACCGAAACTAACTGGAGCTAAAGCCAAGGCAGTCTCCCCTCATCCAGTCGGCGTAGCACTCGGCACACAGTCGGCAATCACTTGATGAGCCGGGTCTGTTGAATGGCGCTGGCTTGTAGCAGCACCAATCAGGAGACGGCGGGATCATCATGCCGAACTTCCCTTCCCTGATGGACCCAAGGGTGCGTGTGCAATGATACTCCGTCATTTTCTTAACGGGCTGTAACTGACTCACTGGAAGCCTCACGCTTATTCAACAGAATGATTTCTGTAATCTTGAGGGCGTCATCCAGATTGTCCACGCGGAACTGGGCGATCTCTCGCACCATCGGATAGTCATGTGGGTTGCCTTCTTTTTCGATAACCAAAACCGAAGGCACCCGAGCAGCGTCACACCAGCCCATTTCGACCATTGTACCGATGGAAATCCGTTGTGCACCCAATAAGTAGAATACCACCAAGTCGGCTCCCGTGCAATCATAGCGATCTCTAGAGGTCAGACCCTTATCTGTGGACATGGGGAATTCGCTATACGAGCCTTCGAGCGGTCCCAGATTGGCTAGGTAATCCTTACCGCGAAGCGGAGAATAAGCGGCGATGCGGGGGTCTACGCGGCGAGAGAATTCGTTCCGCCACTCTTGTGCCTCGGCGAACGTGCTTCCAGCTATAGGGCCAGCCAAATAGACTTTGAACATTATTTGAACTCCGGCGCTTCGTGCACATCAAAATAGTAATACTTCCCGAGCGTGAACTGCTTCAATGCTTCGGGGTTGTTGCAGGTCATCTCGAATGACCCACTGGGAGTAGAGCTATAAAACCTCTGATGCTCCTCTATACGGCTATCGTAGGTCGCCGAGAAGTAGAGAATTTCGACGGCTGGGTTATAGCAGGTCTTTTTTACCGCCTGAAACTGGAACAATGCTCTGACCATGGTTAGTCCCTCACTTCTCATCAATACTGAGTTTTTAGATTATCCCTGTTGAAGTTCTCGGTATTGCTCCATGAGGTCCTCACCCTGCGCCAATTGGGTGTTCAGGGTTTCAAGCTGCTCGGCGAGATTGGCTTCCAAGCTAGTTGCGAGGGCTTGCAACTCTTTGGCTGTCATGGCTTCGGGGTTCTCAATTCCGAGTTCCCGCAGCTTCCGATAAGCTTCTTCCAGCTTGCCCTGTTCGAGACCCTTCTGTTGGTTGATCTGATCCCGCCCGCTCTGAAGGGTGGTCACCCGGGCTTTAAGCTGCTTCAATCGTTCCTGTGTCTGTTCGAGTTCCATTTGCTTTCTCCATCTGAAATCTTACTACCCTCTCTAAATACAACATAAACTCAGCGTATCTCATGTCTCTTTTAGAGAGGTTGCACGTCTTGCAGCAGGGTAAACAGTTTTCTGGCACGTAGCCAACGACATTATCTTTTCTGTCAATACCGTTGCAGTCCCAGCCGCCGTTGTACCGTTGCTCTCGCTGCCGCTTGCTTGAATGATAAACATAGTCCCGTTCGGTCGGTGGAGCACCGCAATAGTGACAGTTCTGTTTAGCTATGACAACGAACTGTTCAACCGTCAACTCCCAGACCAATCCGCGTTGCTTTGCGGCGTGTCTGTATCGAGAGATTATCATATTTCGAGTAGCGATTCCTTTAGGCTGAAATCTCTGGTCAACCACCACTCGGTTTGCGTGAACAGCACACATTGTCTTCCCTTGCCTAGCTGGATTTGGACAACGAATACATTCACCATCCTTGATTTTTTGCGCTCTCCTCGCCTTAGTGTTCTTTCTTTGATTAGCGTTCTTTTCCTTGATGTCCTTATACGGCATTGGTTAACCCCCTACTGGGGGATTGCTAGTCGCTTTCCGCAATTAGGACACATCCCATCAAAGCCGCACTTCGGGCAAAGCCCCTTCTTCAAGTCTTCCTGAGCTTGAGTCAACTCTGAGTCGATTTGAGTCAATTCCGCTGTCTTGGCCTTCAGGCTGCGGCGAAGCTCGATCACCTGCCCTATCGTTCTAATACTGGAATATAAACCGACCAGTGCCGAGTATTGCGCCCCCGTGTCCTCGATGTTTGGGAACTCGCGGCGGCTGACGATCAGGTCTCGGAGGGTCTCCACAGCGACCAGCTTCCGCCAAACCGCCAGCAGCGCAGCCCATGGCTCCGAAGTACCATCTATTACCGTGGTAACCTTACCCAGCCATTTGCTCAGGATGCGGGATTCACTCGCCTGTGTAAGGTAGGCGATTTGCTGGGCTAGTTGCTCAGCCGTAACCGTATTTGGCACCGCCAGCGCGTTCTGGAGCCGTTCTAGGGGCTTCAGGCGGGCTAGGCGGCTGGTAGCCTCCCCAACCCACACCGCCTTGGCGTCCAGCAGCCTGATGCGTAGTTCAAGCTCGTGGAGGGTGCTCTGGAGGCAGTCGCCATTGGCGCTCAAAACCATGAGCTTGTCCTTGCGCTCCTCAGCTTCACGAATCTCCGCAGCTAAGGTTTTAGCTTCACCATTCTTGTCACTTACCCGTGACCCGGCTTCCTTCTTGCCAGCTTCCAACTTCTCCGTACCGCCGAAGGCACCGAGGATGGCATTCAGGTCGGCAGGCTTGTAGGCCCGTTTGTCCAGCAGGAATTGAGGGTCGTTCTGTACCGCGAATATGGGATCGAAGTCAAAGTCCCCGATGGTGATCTCCCCGCAGAGCAGGTCTTTGACAGGCGGCGGGATGTGACCATCCAGACTGGTGTAGGCGTTCTTCTCGTCACCGTTGAGGACGTACTTGACCTTGCCTGCCTTGTTGCGGGTCGCCTTGATCGTCGTCCCGTTGATTTCGAGAGTGAGTTCGAGGGGTTCCTTTTTGGGGTCACGGATGTACGCGGCGTCAAGTTCGTTGCGGAGGATACCCCTGAGGGCACGGGACAGGGAGCTTTTGCCTTTGTTGGAGGGTCCTGTCAGGACGGTGAGCCCGCCGATTTCGAGTTCGAAGTCCGCCCACGGTTGGAAGTTTTTACCTGAGAGTCTCACTTCCTATAATACTGCGGGGCGGGTTATTCCCCCGCCCCTTGCCACTTACTTCGCGACCGTAATCGCTGGCTGAAACTTTGAAGCATCGAGCCGCACGTCCCCTTGAACGAAAGCAGTGATCTGCGTTCCCTTGGGAATAGTGATGTCCTTACCGTGCATGAACAGGAAAAACGGAGCCGCAGGCCACACGATTATCGCTGCGGCAACGATTCCACCCGTCATAGCGCCAGTATGTCCACCACCCGATCCACCCTTCACGGCGCGGAGAAGAACCCGTTGACCGTCAGCAAGGCGAACCTTGTCGATGTTCATATTCAACTTACCACCCTTTGCCATACGTCCCTTTGACTTGGCTTCGGTAACCGTTCCCCACGCCGTAGCACCGCGAGGGATGACGAGAAGACCGTTGATAATCACATCGTTCACCACTTCAAACGGAATGGTTTGTCCAACAGTGGCGTCAGCGGATGAAACATTGTCGGAGAGAACGAGTTGGACGGGGGTTGCATCTTCCAGTAGGAATCCTGTGACGGTAGCGGGGGTGGTTGGAACAGGTTGATCTTGAGCCGCCATCAACGGCATGGCGAACATTGAAAAGCAGAGAATAACAGCGAGCAGCGACTTCATGGTTTACTCCTCCTGCTCGATTATACCGAGTTCGGTGGGAGTTTGGCTAGTTATTTGGGTGAGGATGAAAGATTAAAAGGATCGGAGGGCGGTCGCCTAGACCGACGACGTTTCCGGGGCTTGGGAACGTAAGGAACGACGTAAGGCTCCCGATATACTGTCTGAACGGGCTCTTGGCGGGGTCTCACAACAACGGGAAGAGGCGAAGAAACCACTCGGCTAATAGGGGTGGGTTTCTTTTTCTGGGCCGCAACCCACACCCACACCACAATCGTTGCGGGTATAGTGATGTACCAGAAGTAAAAGTACCCATAAATCAGGACGATGATGAGTTCGAGGATAGGCATTAGAATAGGCTCTCCGCAAACTTAGGCTCATCCTCTGTCTGCTCCTGCTTCTCAGCACGCTTCGCCAGCGTCTCCCGATACTGCCTAGCTTCGGGCTCGTCGGTGAACTCCGCACTCAGTCCCTTGCTCTTCACGAAATCTTTAATCTCGGACAAGTCAACGTTGTGGTAAAACTCTTTCCGTGCGTTGACGAGGTTCAGCTTACGTTCGTCAAAGAAATGGTGTAAGGCCGTCTCAAGTTCAGGCGCGTTTCGAGAAAACATCATTGCGTGTAGGTCAAACGGGAATGGCACGGATGCCCCGCTAAGTTCCGCGATGCGCTCCATCGGCTCGATGCGGCGAGTCATACCGATCTTGAACACGCCCTGACCAAAAGCCCCGATATTCGAGATCACGTAAACGAAACCTGACTTAGTTTGTTCTGCTCGGGCGACCGCACGCTCTTTCTTGGCCCGGGCTTCGTCCAATTTTGCCTCGAAAGTAGCGACCTTGTTCGTGAGTTCTTGAAGCAGGGCACCAGTGGCTTCGGCGGCTTCTTTTCTAGCTTTCGTCAAAAGTGTTTGGTACAACTCCTCTTGACTTATGGCTTCTTCCTCAGCTTCCTCTATTTCCTGCGTAGCCTTCTGCTCCTCTCGCATTTTCTCGCGAATCGCTCGTTGCTCCTCTTTCTCCTGATACTTTTTTGTTTCGTACTCGTATGCCAGCCGCAGTTCGCTCAACCGCAGGTTGAGGTAATTTCGCGAAATCTCAATGTGAAGAACCTCCCCCAACTTGTTTACGGCGTCGAAGGACTTTTGAACTCGCGCTTCCATCTTATCAATGTTGCTCCACGTCACATCAGATAATGCCGCTTCGCATTCGCCGTTGAACGCTCGAAGGATGACTTTCGTGGTTTGCTTAACCATGCGTTCGCCGTCTCTCTTGCTATTCCCAACCGTCCAAGTGAGTGAACAGGTTGCCGCCTGACTTGCTTTCAACATGGCGCTGACTCGTCCATGAATCTTGGTCAGTTCGGTTTTATACTCTTCGCTAGTTTGGAAGGTGAAATGAGGTTTGTAAAGTCCGAATGAGATGTCTTCGAGGTTTTCTTCCACTAGCCCGACTTCATCGCGGAGGGCGTTGTACTTGGTTAATGCGGCCTGATATTCGGTTTCGAGTTGAGTTTTCTTCTGACTGAATTCTGAATCGAGTTGACCGTCTTTCAGTTGATAGTCAGCCTCTAATTGCTCTCTCCGCTGTTTAGCTTTCGCCACGGCTGCGGAAGCTGCCGCCAATGCGATCTTAGCGTCGGCGACAATCTTCTCGGCCTCAGACTTAGCCTGCTCAAGAGTCTTTTCAGCCAGTGATGTGATCGCAGCCGCCGCGCCATTAGCCTCATTGACGAGTTTGATTGCTTCGGCTTCGGCATCGGCGATTCCCGAGTATCGAGAAAGGTTTGATCGACAGGCGATGAGGTCCGAGGACAGTCCGAGGTTAGCCGTTTTGAGAGCCGCCCGCTGCTTATTGAGGACGGAAACGACAACCGCCAAAACTACAATGACGACGGGGACGATGATGAAGATGAGGTTCATACCCCTATTATACCCAAAAAGGCATCGGAACCGCTAGTTTTGCGGAGTATCTTTAGTAACCGTAGCGGAGAATTCCCTGTTCTCCTGCGGCGTTGAGGACAGAGGCTTTACGAGGACGGCGGTATCACCAAAACGGTATCAGGTTACTGAGTAGGCAACCCGAGTTCGGTGCGAGTCTTTCCGCAGGTCTTACATTTATGCCAGTTGGCACGGCAGTCAGCGTCACACTGCTGTTCATCATCGTGCGGAGGCGGGACGAATTCGTGAAGATGGAGACTAGCGGCATGGGCTGGACGAACGCAGGCCCAACTGCCTTCCTCTTCATAGCATAAGGCGCAATCGGGTTCTTGTTTTCCGAGAACCTTACGAATGGCGTTCAGCCGTTTCTCTTCGAGATCGCCTTGACCGTAGTTTCCGTCAGGTCCGGGACCGAGCGGCATATCGCGCCATTCAGTCTGCTGGAGCCGACCTTCAAGCTCCGCAAGCTTGGCGAGAACATGCACTTGGAACTGCTCGGGAAAATAACCAGTGTTCCCGTTCGCATTCAGATCACCGCAGAATGGACAGGTTGTCGGATCATGCGCCATATTGATTTAATACTCGACTCGTCTGGTGTCAGGGTGACAAATCTTTTATTCATAAACTTCGCTGGTCGAGTACGACCACGAACCCAGCCTTGTTGGAGGTGCTGATTCAATTCCGCCATTTTGATTTTCTTCTCAACTCCGTTGAGTTGAATCCAACAAGTCCCGAATTGTGAATTTTGTGGTCTGTCTTTAAGCTTTTCACGTGTCCCATCGGTCATGAACCGCAGTCCGTTCCGATTGAGGTTAGCCAGTTGTTTTTCAGTTCTTGGGGTTGCTTTCATTCTGGCTATGGCGTCAGGGGTATGCTTTCGCCCTAATAAGGTCGTCTGTATTTTCTTTCGTGTTTTAGAGGAATGATGTCCAGTAAACCCCTCACCGCCTCTGCAAACGTTGTAGCCGTACTCGGGGTCTTGGGAACGAAGGAAAGCGATGAAGTCCCGCTCGTACTGATTTAACTCGGCATGGGTTTGAACGTCAGACAGAAGGGCGTGAATAGACCAATCGCAAGGGAGCGGATGCTTACGCATGGAGTTGAACAGATGGGAAGACCCATGGACATGCCGCGCCTTAGAAAACTTCTTCTGGAAATACAGCTTCAAGTTGTCGCCTTTGTGCTGGCCGACATAATACTTCCCCGTGATGTGGTTGACGATCAGGTAAATGAACATGAAAAGACCCCCTTATTAAGAGGGTCTGAAAGTCGTTTAATTTCAACTACCTTTCTCGATTCAATCTTCCTCGACCTCAAACGCCGCACGTGCGGGCATCTCGATGGCGGCATCGTCGTCCAAGCCCGTCATGTAACGCTCGGTTTCCGAATCAACCTCAAGGAGATGGCGTCCCGTCTCGTCGTTGCGGACGGCTTCCTTGACCAGCACCCGCAGCTTGGCGAGCACTTCGGGGTTCTGCTTGATGACGAGATCGTCGATGGCCGCTTCCTGATCTGGGTAGCCTGCGATGGCTTCCTCAGCAGACTTGCCGACGAACCACTTCTTGCCGACGTTGCTGATAAAGCCGTAGTCACGAGCAAGATCACGGACGGTAACGTTGTCGTCGAATCCGATGCCCTTACGCAGGTACATCGAACCCTCACGGTAGCCGCCGCCATTGGTCTTGTTCTTCAAGATGCGAACCTTGATACGGGTCGCGGCAAAGTCCTGCAAATCACCCTTCACACCAGTGCCGGGTTCGAGCAGGAATGCATCTTCCTGTTCGCTGCCCGCACGGATGGCTTTGTGGGTCATCGTCTCAATCATCACGCTGGGCGTGAAGCGGCAGGTCTTGCCGCCCGGGAGGATGTAGGGCAAGTTGGTGAAGGATGGGTACTTGATGGCGTACTGGGCGTCCTTCGTGGATTCAATACGTGCGCGGGGCTGGTTGACCATCAGGAACACGCAATCGTAGCGAGCCGCTGGGGTCAACATATTTTTGAAGAAACATTCCATCGCACGAGCATGTTCACCCGGCGTGGTCTTGTGGGATTTCTTGACATCCATCACGATCTTGCGTTCCACTTCCTCACGCATACGGACGATGGAGTCGAAAACGAACAGGCGGACGCCGCTCTCCATGAATTCAAGGGTGCGCTTTTCCGCGTCCTGAATACTATCGGGCATGATGAGTTCGCAACCGCTGTCATCGACGCCGATCTTGTGAAGGTAGTTCCAGTCGCCCGTGCGCTCAAAGTCAAAAATGACGGCGGGCTCACCAGTGAATCTCTGGTAAGCACTGACGATGCCGTAGGTCAATGTGGACTTACCGCTGTGCTCGTTCCCGTGGATTTCAATGACGCGCCCACGGCGAGGCATACCGTCCAAGCCGCACACGTCGTCGAGGGTGACGAATCCATACGGAATGCGCTCTTCCGCCACGTTGGGGTCAACGACCCGATAATCTTTCTTGTTGCCCGCACGAGCCTTGGCGAACAGGTCTTGCCGCTGCTTCGAGTTTAGCGACCTTACCGCTTGAAAATCTACTCCCTTTACTGCCTCTGCTTTTGATTTCTTTGGCACGTTTCCTCCTACAACTCAAATCTGATGCGGGTGAGAGATTTCTTGGGGTTGGACGCATCCTTGACGCAGGCGTCATACCCCTGCCGCTTGTACATATACCAATACTCAATTCGGTGCAAAAGTCCTTTGGTTACGACGTGGGCATTACGTCCCTTGCCCTTGATTTCCTGTGTTGCGTTGCAGAGCGAATTCAGGAAGTTCTGGGGAACCTCGGAAACACACCCCATAATGATCGACGCCGCGTGGCGGGCCATCATACTCAGGAGAACGGCGTCACAGGAGTCGGTGTCCAACTCTGGATAATCCGTTCTGCCGATAAAATCGTAGGCTCTGATGATGTTCTCGGCCTTGTTCTTGGCACCCCTTGACGTAAGCCCCATGAGGGACCGCAGCGTGGCGGCGTTCGTGTACATGATGCGGACCTGCCCGAACTGAACGGGGCTGTTATTGGCTGTCCCATTCTCGAAGAACACCAGATGGATGATTCTGTTCAGGGCAACGAGGTAGTCGTTCATCGGCGTGGGGAATTCCATGCTGATGATGAGTCCCGTGCGCTTCAAGATGTCGGGCGAATAGCTCGCAACCAGAGCCTCAAGTAAGCTGCGGAGGTAGAGGGCCATCAACTTCGCCCTAAGCCAGATCGTGTTGCGCGGGTGCATCCCGTTTTCAATAGAGCAGGCTTTGACGGAGCCCGCCAGAATCCATTTAGCCACGGTCGCTGCGCTGGTATCGGTCGATGGAAAAACGTCCAGCATGGCGTACCCGGTGCGGCTCATGGACGGGTCTAGCCCAAGAATGACCCAGCGGTCAATCTCTTCAACCTTGGGCGGGATGATGAGAGGAATTTCTTTCTTCGGCATAATACTTAATACCGCAAAAAGAAAACCCTTCGGCGTTAACCGAAGGGTTTTGCGTGCATTTGCTTTAAAATTATTGGTTGCTGTTGGGGGGAGCTTGCTGCGCCTCCCGTTGAATCTTAACCACAGGTTTACGACCCATACCCATTCCGCCGCCGTCATCCGTCTTCGCGGAACCGCGCTGTGCCTCTTCCATTTCCGAGTCGTCGTACTCGCCTGTACGTTCCTTGGGTGGGGATGCCTGCTTACGTTTATCGAACTTGCTACCATCCGACGACTGAATCCACCACCGTTTGGAGCCCTCGGTGTAGGAAATAGCGTAAGGTTTGTCTTCGATGAATTTATTCGAGCCTGAGGGTACGACGCCGACTACTTCATCGCCGTCCTCAAATTCGAACGAAAGTTTCTTGGTGCTATCTTCCTCCAGCACCTTCACTTGCACTTTCGTGGCGAACAGTCCCTTTGGATGATAGTACTCAATCACCTGCCCCGGAGAAGCTTCGTAACGCTCGCCAGCCTTGGTATATTCCTTGGCGATGTACTCGACTTCCATGAACATGCTATGCTCATGATCGCCATTCGGGTAACCGGGGTTGCTTGGGTCAATTTTCTGATGCTTGAATTTGATGCGGACGTTGTAGTTGTCGCCCATCATGGTCACGTACTTGAAGGGTACGATCCAACCATTCGGATCAGTAGATTTCTCCCACTGATCGACTGGCTGATCCACCTTGCTGATCTCGATCTTGAACAAGTTGTGGGGCGGCAGAACTCGCTTCTCGCTCTTCTTCTCTTGGAAAAGAGTCGCCAGCAAAGTGCCGTCGTTAATGACATCCTTCACGTTCTCTATGTCAGAGGCGACCTGAAGAATATCTGGAACGCCGAACCCTGCTTCACCTTCGCGGTCGGTGTCAACCAAAACGACTGCGCCTTCCCCGCCTGATGGGAAGAAAATTTTAAGTGTCGGCTTAGACTCTTGTTTGCCGTCGATTACGCGGTAGCCTTCAATGTAGTTACCCTTGTTGTCCTGCGGCTTATCCTCGGTGACGATCTTGTAGTTCGTCAGACGGATGCTCATCTTGGCGGGCTTCCAGACGAATTCATTCTCATCATTGGGGTGCTTCGGATCGCTCGCTTTATGATCGTAGGGAGTGGTGTATTCCAACTCCAAGGATTCGATTTCCTTCAAAGAGCCATCGGCCTTCGCGCCTTCAATCTGACTAGCCTTGAAAGGAAACGCTTCCGATACATCTTTCGTCAAGAAAATCTTGCGGATATTGTACCCGCCGCCCATTTGTGCTTCTGGGCCGTATTCGGGACGATCACCCATCTTCTGCTCGAACTGGTTTTCCAGATCGGCAGCATGAACACGGGCGTACTGCGCCTTGGTGATCTGCTCCTCATGCGTCAAGTCCGCACGCAGTTTGAAGGTGTCGAGATACTGCACCATTTCGGCGTTATTCGGGTCGAGGGATTCGTCCAAGTCTCTCAGGACGGTTTCAATCTGCGAGGCGACCTTGGTGGTCGGCACCTTGCCGTAGATGATGACGTACTGGTTGCTGCCCTCTTGAACTTCACGAGCCCACCAAATGCGGTCGGCGTAGGCAAAGGCGGCAAGGGTCTGCTTCTTTGTCCAGTGCTTATCTTTCCCAGCGTTGTCGAATTCCGCACGGTACGGCGAAACGCATCCCGCCAGCAGGAAAACAAACATCAAAGCAATCGCGGTGGTTAGGGAACGGAGCAATTTCATTGCGTCACCTTCTTGGAAGTCTTGAACGTGCCGAGGAATTGAAGTGCATCCGCTGGAGACATCTTCTGGATTTCAGCCAGCTTCTCGGGGTGGTTGGTAAAATATGCCTCGATGTTCTTGCGTTCATCGGCGGTGAATGCGCGGGTGTACTGATCCACCAAGTAGGGCGGGGCACCCATCACCATGCCGCCCTTGTTGCCCGTCAACCCCTTCTGGAAGGCTTGCTGAGCAATTTCCTTGATCTCTTCGCTGTGAGCGTTGAGCCACTCCATCGTCGGCTTTCCACCGCCGAGGAGCGTCGGGTTGTAGTGCAGGGCGTAGGTCATGCGGAAGACCGAGTTGTTGTCACCACGAATGTTGTTCACCGCCGACCACCACATCGGGTCCGAATAGAATTCGGGAATGGTGACGTTCATGAAGAATGTGAGCATGTCGGCTTTGATCGTCTCGATCTGCTTGTGGTAGTACAGGAAGTTCGAGTCATCAATCGACAGGTTGCCTGCGTAGTTGAACCTGATCGTATCCTTCTCGTACTGATCCCAATCGAATCCGTAATAAATTTCGGCCAACTCGCGAAGGTCCTTCGTGTACCCGTGAGACGGCAGGTCCGTCGTATCTTCGGGGGACAACACGCTTGGCATATCGGCCATTAGTTCCACGTCAAACGCTTCTGACATCGGGAACTTCTCGAAATTGATGTTGCCGTGCACCATTTCATGCTGCATGATGTATGGAATAGTGTGGACGTAATCCGTCATCCAAGCTTCGGGGTTGTAATAGATCACGCCAGTGTTGAGCCACGTGACGCCGAGGATGCCGCCAAGGGGCGGGTTGTAACCAAGGTGTAGCTCGCGTGGAACGAAGTCGCTAGCCTTGCTGGGTTTCGGCAGGCGGTGCAACTCGCGGAAGGTAATGTCGTAACCCGGAACTTGCTCGTTAAGCTGGGTGATTAGCTTTTCTTTCTTGATTCCGAGCTTCGCGGCTCGAACCTCGATGGAACGCTCAGCAACCCTCTGGTAAAACGCATTGTCGCGCTCGGAAGCAACAACGACGAGCTTCGTGAGGGTATCCACGAGAAGCTTCATCTGGGCTTCACTGACAAAGAACTGATCGCAAAGGGATGTGTAGCGATATGTGCCGTCAGCCTGCTTGTAGGCGTGGTCGATGATGATCTTCAACTTGGCGGGATTCTCGGTGACACTGCTTGTGCTCACCACGTCCGTCACGACGGAATAGCTGTCCGAGCCCGGATCGAGAGTCTTCATTCCCGAGCCGCCCTGATTGCAAGCCCAAGTCGCTTGGAAAAGATGCTCGTACTCTTGGTGCTGTTTGAGTGGGTCGGTAGCGTACTGTTGGATGCCCTTCGGGAAGAAGAAAGGCTGTTCGGTCGGTGTGTTTTGGCCGAAGGCTGACACGGCCAGCAGAAGAAACGGTACAAGTTGAAGAACTTTGTGAAACTTCATTGATCCCCCGCAAACCTGTGACGTGGGTCACACATACTACAATACTGAAGTTAATAGAATCTGTAAACAAAATTGCGGATGATTTTGCCACTATTTATTTGATTACTTCAATCGAAAAACCAGCTACCAAACATTCTTCCCGCTCTTGTTCGACGAAAAGTTCCTTCATTTCCCTATACCACATCACAAACTTACCATCTTTGTATTCAGCGTGATAGCCACGTTTCTTCGCCAGTTCATTGTTGTGAAAACTCACCAGAGCCTTGACTATAACCATCGGGCTTCGAGCCAGTTCCAGTACTTTGTCCAACGGGTATTGGTCGAGCATCTGCATCATGCTAACCGCATCAAACGCCGCTCGATGAGGAAACGGGTTTGGCAGCATCCCATGATCCACTGGCATGTAGGCAAGCTTACGGGTGTACCAGCGGGGCATGGGAAGATCGGTTAGGGTGTCAATCCAAAGCTTGCTCGGGTCAGATTCGAAGTTATAGCGATCCGCCCATGCCTGCACAAAGCCCCTGTCGAACTTGTTGCCGTTGTGGGCGCACACGGTGTCGGCGGCTTGATACCTGAGGAAGAACTGCTTGGCAGCCTTGAGGTCATCGATGCCGTATTTCGAACACAACTCGGGCATCTTGGGGTATCGTTCGAGGATTTCAGGTTCCCACGGGGCATCCCCCGGGTTGACCAGATAGCCCATGATTTTTGTGGGTTGGCGCAGGCCGGTGCACCACGTCACCATCCCAACCTCGGTGATGCGGTGGATTGCGGGGTCGCCGCCACAAGTTTCAAAATCGAGCCCGAGGATAAGCATTCGTATTTCCCTCCCCTACCATCCTCTTCCGCTGAAACATCGCTTAGATTGCCAAGGCCCCCACCATCCACCATCCCGGTAGGTGGCTAACGATGGAGTCGCATCCCCGCGAGTGCGATAGCCAAGGCGTCGGTGCCCAACAATTAAAGCGAATAACCATCGCTGATCGCATTGAAGAGAGTGGTACATGAGCAGGAGCGTGAATGGTCCAAACTTACAACGCCACCCCCCGAAAACACTGCTGGGAACAACTATTTCAAACCCCATTTTGTTCTCCTGTCCCTCGCGGGGGTTAAATATAATTCCCAAAAGAAAAGGTAGAAACGAGATTCATTCGTTTCTACCTAAGTAATTGAAAACAAAGGGTCATAAATCTTCTACGTCGTCGAGGCGAGCTTCTTCGGCACCAGCCGCCACGCCAGACAGCAGGGCTTTCCACTCTTGGAGAGTCAGCTTCTTGCCGAGACGCCCCTTGAGAATCTTGCCGTCGTCTTTGGTGAACTTCTCAGCGGCCAGCTTGACTTCTTCGACCAACTGAGGGTTCTGCTTCCAACGAGCCTTTTGAGAGATACGTTGGAACTGGTAGCCGAACGCACGATCTGGATCGTGTTTCATCACGATGTCGATGTCGTACACACTGACGTTCGGGTTGTCTTCAACCATCTCGTCAATCAAGTGTGAGACCGCACGGTAGTTGCTGCGGGTCAGGTCAACGTACTGAACTTCCCACTCGATTACCGCACCTTTTTCGTAGCCGCCCGTCTTGGAGTCCGCGTTGGTGTAGCGGATAACGAGAGACGCAACGTGTAACTCGCCGTCCTCGCCCAGCTTGGCGCAGCAATAACCTGCGTCAGGCGAATTGGCGGGGGTCAAACAACGGGCGGTCAGCTTCTTGCCCGGGAGTTCGACGAAGTGATTCTTCGCACTCTTCGGCTTGATGAATGGAAGCAACGCGAAACGCACGGCCTTGCCCTTTTCGGAGGGACGGCAGCGATTCAGCATGTTCGGACGTGTGGCGAGCTTATCGTCGCCGAACTCCACGTCTAAATCGTCCTCGTCGGCTGCGGGAGCGTTACCCTTGGTGCCTTTGTGTCCACCTGCGGCGGCAGCCTTCGGAGTTGGCTCGTCGAGTTCGTCTTCAGTTGGTTTTGTCTTTGCGGTCGCAGTTGCGGTCGCGGCTTGTGGTTGTGCTACGGGTGTCGCTGGTACGGCAGCTTCGGCGTCAGCGAGTGCTTTCGCGGCGGCGGCGGCAGCGGCACGGGCCTTTGCAACGGCGTCGGATACAACAGGCTTTACATCTGCTAGTTCGTCTTCGGTAAATTGATTCACGTGTTTGTTCCTCTCAGGTCGATTTTTATTTGTTTGTTTTTTACTTTACGACTTCGTTCTTCCGAAGTTCTCCGAGCGTAATGAACTTGACCTTGCGTTTCGCGTTGGTCATTTTCACTTCACCCGTAAAAGGTATCTTTCGTCTAATACCAGATTTGTGGCGAACGGAGAACTTACCAAAAGAATTTAATTTCAATTGGAATCCGTTCACGGTGAGATTATTCAACAGGGTGTGCTCCAGTTGAGCAACCACCACATTGATAATGTGCTCAGCTTCTTTCTTCGTTGGAAGGTTCAACTCCCGTTGAACCCTTGATGTCAACTCGTCGCGGCCTGCTTTTGATTTGCCTGTAGACATGCGGTATTCCTCTTCATGTCTCTAATACTGGATTTTTAGGGTTTTATTGGGAAAAAGAAAAGCCTAGAAAAACTTGGGCTCATACCGCAGTTTGAGTTTCGGGATTGACTTGGGACAACACGTGGACTTGCTTGCTCATACTAGCTTAATACCAAAAATAAAAGAGAGTCAGTTTTGGAAACTGACTCTCTGACTTACGGGATCGAGCGATCCTTTAGAACCTAACTACGATACCAGCGATTGGGCGGATACCGTTTGCGGAAGCGTACTGAGCCGCTGAATCAGCGTGGAAGTAGTCCAGCCCGCCGCGCACAGCGAAGTGCTTGGAGAGGGACAGGTCAAGACCAGCACCTGCCTGTTGTGAGAACGCATTTACGGAACCGCCAGTTGTGTACTTGGTATCGCCGAACAGGACGTTCACGTAAGGACGCAATTTGCCCGTGCGGTTGAACTGGTACTGAAGACCGCCCGCGCCAGTGTTGACGGCAGCCTTCGATGCCGAGTTGAAGTCGGTGCCCGTCCATTCAGTCACGACGGCGAAAGGGCTCTTGCCGAGGTAATAGGCTGCGCTGGCTTGCCAGCCGGGGTTGGCGGTGTTGGACGTGCCGTAGGAAAAGACCGTTGAGGATTGATAAGCACCACTCAATTCAACTTTGTCTTGGGCGAATGCGGAACCGACCATTAGGACGAGAGCCGCAAGAACTAACAGAAAGGACTTCTTCATGTTTTTACTTCTCCTTGGAGGAATATATCCCCACATTCACTATACTACTGCGTTTCCCAGACTTTGGCAACTATTTTTAGCTAATCCATACTATCGCCTTTATTATGAGTATTATATACCATGGGACGTTCCCTTGAAAAATATGGGATTTCTACGGAAGAGGCCCGAGCGCGGCGGGCGGCGGGGTTCCTGTGGTGTGGCACGTGCAAACGATTCCGCAAGAAGGGGGGATTTTACGGTCCCCGAAATACCAGTGCGTGTAAGGTCTGTAGAAAAACACTGAAGTTTCGAAAATACAATCGTGACCTGTACCTAAAAAACGCCTACCATCATTGGACCAGCCGCCTTCAATCTCAATTTAACATAAGCGAAGAGTGGTACAACATCCAATTATCTGAACAAGGCGACGTGTGCGCGACTTGCAAAAAGCCCAATTCCAACGGGCGTAGATTGGCCGTAGACCATGACCGTAGGTGTTGCCCCGGACGAAAATCGTGTGGAAAATGTGTTCGCGGTCTGCTGTGCCACCCATGTAACATCGCTCTTGAGCGTCTCGAATCAACCCCAACGTGGGTATCAAACGCTCAACAATACCTACGTGCCCACACTACTGAGACCAAATCTTAGATATCTTGAGGGCGCAAATATACGGGTCACCCTTATGCATTCGATATCGGGAAAGTTCCACGATGCTGTCAAAAACGCACCCTATGGGAAGCCGCAATTTTTTCAACATGTTGAATTCACGGGGCTTAAACTTGCCTATTTTCCGAGCCGCATATTCATCCCCCTCCCGAGCAAAGACATAAACCACCAGTTCTTTGTACAGGGAATTGAGACGGAGGCTGGGGTTCATTCCACGAGGAAACCACGTCAAATGGTTGTTCCATGGGTGCGACCAAAACTTGAACGGCGGCGGTTCGGGACCAGTCAACAACCATGCGGCAGCCCAGATCGCCGCGAACACGTCGTCCACTTCCTTGTGGACGCTCAAGTCGCTCATCATTTTGACCATCGCTTCGCCGAACTTCTCCACCGAGGCACGAGCGGGCCGCTCCAGCCGAAGCAATTCGGCGGCATAGCGAACGATGGCGTTAGCCCCGTCGCTGCCTTTGGTGATCGGGGCGAGAGCCCAAATACCCACGTTCGCTTTTACCTTGGAAGACAGATCAATGTCGCGGGAACGCTCGACTCGAAGTAGGGAAGGCTCGTCCTTGCCCAACACCATCTCGTCTTGGACGGTTTCGACCTCAACGCATTTGAGCTTGAAATGATTCTCTTCCTCGCAACCCTCGGTACAGAAATGTGCGTGGGATAAATAACGCTCCGCGAAGCGGATTTGTGCCGGATCGTCCCCGACAAGAATGTTGTGCTGTTTGGGGGTCGGCTTTTCGAGGAGCAGGGGTGTCGAAGGATCGCCCGACACCCGCACCCCGGTTCTCAGTTTTCCTTGTGTGGGCACAAGGGTATGATACCACAGTTACAGCTTTTTGACTGCGGCGGCGGCGTCGGCTGCGACTTTCTTTGCATCGGCCTCGGCTGCTGCCAGCTTTGCCTTGAGCCACAAGTAAGCCTTGTGACCTGCGACACCGATTGCAGCGGCGGCGACAGAGTACCAAGTGGCGAAGTCTTTCGCGATCTTTGAGAGTTCTGCTAAGTTGATGGACATGGGTTAAGTCCCTCCTAAAATAGGGATTAGGAAGTCCGTTTTGTGGAGGGATCGGGGTAGTTCCAGTACCTATGGACGAGCAGCAAAACCACTGCTGTTGCAATGGTTTGAGTCACATACCAACCCACGAGGAATGGGGCGTCTTATCCGAGAATCCCGAAGGTAGAATCCCTATCAATGTACTCTCCACGTGCGACCAGCGTGCCAATGAATTCGTCCCATGTATTGTAGTGCTGGATCGGTTTTATTCCCTCTTGCCGCAGGTCGGGGGGTAGGTCCCTAAGAAACACGAAGATCGTATCGAGATTCGAGCGGAGTGCGGGGTCCTCGGGGCCGATCACTATGCACTGGCGTCCCGAGAACAACGCACCACCGAACTCGGCTAAACGGGTGTTACGGATGATCGCGGTGCCCGCGCTGAACAGGACTAGAGTGTCGGCGGCTAGGATGTCTCGAATGTCGCGGATAGCGCAACCAAACGCGAATAGCTCACGGCTCAGATCAGTTGAACCGTCTCTGTTGGTGAGGTTTGTGGAGCCCGTAGAGGACTGCTCGTCATGCCAGCGGGACGTGACGGTCTTGCCGATAGCGCGTAGTTCTTTGGCGTGTTCTCGGATACGGTCGATCCAGTCAAACGTCGCGGCTAGGTAAATTCTCTGCAAAAAGAAACTCCATGAGGAAGGTCCCCATGGAGTACTGATACTGGATTTCTGGGAAATTTAGGAATGGGCGGCATTGTACGCGGCGAATGCCATTCCGCCGAGAAGCGTTACAACCGTCCAAGAATAAACGAGTATCGCCATAGTAGCGTGCGACACGCCTTGGTTGGTGGTGCCGTCATGGGAAACCACTACGACGAGCATGATAGCCATCGCTATAACAAATGCCACGACTCCAGCGAGCATAATGCCGCTGATAAATCCGATGCCCACGGCGCGTGCCTTGGACATGGTGTCGTTGTTATTCCAAACATTGACATTGGGTTCGACGGACAAAACCTGCGATCCCGGTACTCCAGAGCCGTCAGTGTATGTCCTAACCCTGAATTTGCCGCCTTGGGCGAGTAGCGTTTGCATTTCAGTTGTGGGTTCCATACCCCTATTATACCCAAAACGAAGGCGAAATCTATAGTAATTTTTGACTTATATTTGTTTTGTTTTCAATAGGTTACGTTCATGACATACTGAGCTTGGGTTTGGCATTTTGGAAGCGGGTGTGAGCCTTGCCCATCTCCGAAACGAACCTCTGGGCGTCTACCATGTGCAGGAAAACCCGCTTGCCGAGGGGCGTCAGGGCGATGGTGGGGCGCTTCGTACCATAGTAGTCCGCCTCTTTCATCACGCTGACGATGCCGTACTGCTTGCCGACCGCGATGATGGCATCCGCCAGATCGGTGCAGACCTGTCGTTTGATCGCCTGCTCTTTCCCGGGAGCGGCCTTGGACGTTATCGTCAAACTTTTCTCCATTGGCTCCACAAGATATTTGTGACGCGGGTGATTGAGTTCGTCGAGCAGGAGCAGAAGCATGTGTCGCAGCACGGGTTCGAGATGCGGCTGCATTCGTTTAAGTTCTTCGACGATGAGTCCACCGACGAGAATCGCAACGCCGAAAGTCGCTCCCCATTTTGTGCCGTTCATCAGGGCATCGGGCTCCGCACTCATCTCCGACATGGTTGGGTAGTTGGCGTACTTCGTGAGAAGCTTGCGCTCCTCGGCGACGAACACGGGTGCGGCTTTCGGGTTACCCATGCCATCCGTGGCGATGGAAAGCATTTCGTTCTTCGCTCGGTCGGTCACGGTCTTTTGGATGAAAAGAATTTTCTTGAGATCATCTATACTGCTAATCGGCACTAGCGGTCTGTCGGATTGGATTCTGCTGTCCATGTTTTGTCCTCTAAATACAGAATACGATAATTACGCGAACTTTGCCCTACCTAACCCTCTTATGAATGACCATCTAAAAAACACGAGGTAACGCCATGACAGACTTGAGGATGCAGTTTTGGATCATTTTGTACCGTCTGTTCGGCAAGGCAGGAAATTTCTGTCTTGGAATGGCGATCCGTATCAAACTAAGCTCTCAACATCCGTCGTAAATAATTCACAGTTGATGGAATAGACTTACAAATTTCAGGTGAGCGGTCCCCGACTGTGATGACGAAGTGCGCTCCCGCGTACACGTCCACAAACCATGTAAGTCCCTGAGTCTGGCTTTGCAGCCGATAGTTCGGTACGTTGTTCGTCGAGTACCGCCATCCCTCCTGAATATCCGAATCCATGGGGATCGTGTTCGTCAACACGGTCTTGACTAGGCCGAGGTCACGAGGGTGGGGGAATCGGGGGCGTCCTTTCCTCACGGATTACGCTCCGAATACGTGCAGGGGTCGGGATAAAATTCTTTGCGCCCACCCGGCCAAATGGCGAACTTCCCGCGATACATCGGCAGGCGAACCCACAGCTTACGTCCTGAGTCCTTGCAGAAGGCGACTGCCGCTTCTGCGGTCAGCATTGAACGGGGGCTCTTGCGGCTACCGTATTTCTTCTCGTCGGGGGTCATACCAGATAATACCTAATATTTGACGTAATTGACCAATGCGGGATCAAGATCATCGATACCCACGGTGTCACGAGCCTGCTTTGGCGGGGTGTAGATCAACGGGAACGGAGCCTTGCCGTTATACTGGCGTGCCGTCCAGTCGATGACCACACCTTCGACGTAGTTCACGCAGTGCCCCTCGAAAACAATATTCGGATACCACTCAGGGCAGAAGTAGCGGTCGTGCATTTCATCCAGCACAATATCCCACGTGCTGCACTTGAGACCGTCCTCAATCGCCAGCCTGCGAAAAGCGTAGCTGGCGTCCGTGCAGCACCCCTTAGCCGACTCGTGCTTCGACAACTCGGGGTTACCCTGCTTGAAGTTCTCGATGAGTCGCTGGAGCCGCTTACTGAGTTTCATTAGGCAGCCGCCGCCATCGCCTTTGGCTTCTCTTCGCGGGGCAGACCCATGCACTCTGGGTCGTGCTTTCGCAGGACGTTGTACGTAATAGTCGTGCATTGGTCGATAAATCCGAAACGCTCTCTTGATCGGCGATCACCTGTCGGCGGCATAATATTCTCCTCAGTTTAAAATGCGGGGAGGAATCTTGTTAAAAGCTGGATGCAAAATCAGGTGCTTCCATTCCGATGATTGAATCTGTCCACCATTTCGACAATTGGATGCTGGTCGAAGTCGTGCACTGATTCTTGTTGTAGAAATCGCGAAACCCTTCGTCCAGAATGTAGGTGTGAGCCTTGTCCGTCATGCTGCGGACTACGCGACCCGTCGCCTGCTCCAGAACCAGAGCCGTCAGCCATTGATACCATGCGGGGTCGCGATCCATGCGAGCCTTCACGTAGGGGTCCATGAACGGGTACGGCACCTTCGTGACGACGCAGAACCGAGCCAAGTCTTCTTTCAAGTCCAGACCTTCCGTCATACTTGGAGAGAAGAGGACGGTCGGTTCTGGACTTGAAATGTGCTCCACCACTGCGCGATCACGCGAACCCTTCGAATTGTCGTGGGTGATGATACGATACCCAAATTCAGCTTTCAGGAAATCCACAAAATAGCGGTTGTTCTCGTAGCTGTGTGTGTGGATGATGCCTTTCTTGGTCGCATACTTCCGAAGAATTTTCGCCATGAAATCCGCCATCTTCGGCATGGTGTTCTTCTTGAAGCGGAAGCCCATGTTACCGCAGGGCTTGAAGAAAATCGGACGATGCTCCAGTGGGAATTCACTGTCAACCGCGAGGCACTCAGCCTGCGCGGGATCGATACCCAGATTCCGCATGAAGGTCGGGAAGTCCAGAATCGTCGCGCTCATCAGCAGGACTTTGGCAGCCTTGCTGAATAGGATATCGTTAGCGAACAGGGTAGCGGTCAACGGCTTGATGGCGAGGTCGGTCGTGCCCTTGCGCTTTTCCGCGTCCCAATCGCTCCATGCCAGCCAGTCGCGGCGATCTTCGGAGTTCAGGAAGAAATTGATCTTGCCCATGAAACGCTCAGCCGCCTGCACTTTCTTGAGCAGCTTTACGGCGAGTTCTTTATCGCCAGTCTCTTTGGCAACGCTGATCTGCGACTTGAGATTGCGCTTGTGAGTCTCGTAGGCGGGCACGAAATCGGCGTGCAGCCAGTTCGCCACATCTTCGTTGTAGCCCGCTTCGAAGATCGGCAAACCGCCGACCACACCGTATTCCTCGCACCGACGCTTGTCGATGACGGTATCCGTGAAGCCCAGAATCTTGCCTTCGGCGTTGTGCGCTTCGTCGAGCACCAGCATGTTGCGGTTCTTCAACTGCCCCGCGTGCATGGTCTCGTTCAAGTAGTAGTCGAAGTTGGTGACGCCCATCGGGGTCGATTGGAAGATGCGCTTCGCGGGCTTGTAGCCAGTGCAAGTCTCGGCGTTGTGCTCTTCTTCGTAGAGCATCGCTGCGGTTTCGCAATCGATTTCCATACCAGCCTGCTCAGTGAAGCCGTGGCAGGTGTAGTTCGCCTGACCCCTAAGCTCCACGAGGCCGTTGTTGGCGAAGTCATCCACATACTGCTTGGTCAGGACTTTCTGCGGGGAGAGGATGTAGCCGCCCTTCTCGTAAACTTCGCTGTCGTGGGTGTTCAAGGTCTTAGCCCAAGAGCAAGCGGCGATGCCGATGCCTGATTTTCCGACGCCCGTAGGACATTCCGCAATATAGAACTTTTTGTTGTTGTCGCGGAAAGCGGACTGGAGACCCGTCATGGCTTGGGTCTGATTTTTCCGTTGGGTTGGGAATGGAAAGTGGGCGGTGATGTCCGTCGAAAATTCGTGGTTCAGGTTTTTATCTACGGTTGGCATCTTCTCTCCACCCCTATTATACCCAAAAGGGAGTCAAAACCGATAGGAATTTCAAACTTTATTATGTTTATTATCAATAACTTACGGTAGGAAAATGCGAAAACAATCGGACGTACACTGATAATTGGCGATCTGTCCATTGTCACACACGCCCCGCTCATCGTCGGTCAGGAAGTCGCGGATATTGTCGCGGGTATCTTCGATTTGTGTCCTGAAAAAATCATCGGAAACCTGTCCGGGGTAGGTAGCCATGAGCCCCTTAAGTCTGAATAAATAGTGTTGGCACACGTCCGTTGGCAAGTGACTAGTGGTCGAGCATTTACGCAGGAGTAACAACGCCTCGCCCATGCGTTGCTGCGGATCGTCCAAATGATTGTACAGGCAACCGAGTTTGGCCCACAACTTCTGGGGGTCGGATAATTCTTCCCATCGCGGAGCGAGTTTTGAACCGATCACCAGAATCACGTCCTCGTACATCTCTTCGGCCCGCAGGTACCGCTCACAGGCTTTGAACTCTTCCGCGTCCATGGCAAGGAATCGCTCGCGACGGCGAGCCTTTTCCTGTTGAACAACAGTAACTTGACAGGCGGCATCCCCTGCGTTACCCATTGCTGCGAGGTGGAGTTGGTGGTAGGGGAGAAGACGGAGGGATGTCTCGTCAAATCTTTTGTCCTGTTCGATCAGGTCGATGCGGAGATCGTAGAAATCCCGCCGCGCACCCCCGTATGATTCGACATCAACCTTCATACAGGATAATACTGAATTACGAGACGGTGTAGAATGTGCTTGGCGAAGACTGATTGTTGTACTCCGCAGTTTCGATCTGAACTAATACGGGAAACGTGGCAAAAGTGTCTATTTATTACACCTGTCCAATCACGACATAATTGAAAATTACGTTAGCTAAGGGAGCGGTGCCAACATTAACGGTGAAACCCGTCCACGCATTCGTTGCGCCTTGGTATGTAATCCAAATCGGATTCGCCGCGCCCAGATTTGATGTCGGAGTCACAACCAATATAGGCTGTCCCGCGCCTGTGTAATTGTTTACAAAACTGTACACAACGGTCGTGTTGCCTGAAAGCAGCGTCACCTGACCTGCGAAGTCCGTGTTGGCCGCTGGCGAATCCGCTTCGATAACGTTGTTTGGGCTAGTGTACCCATACGGAGTGTGACGAATAGCCTGAAGGCGACTGCCCACATCCACAGCACCGAGAACGTTCTGCTCTTGCGGGTTGACCTCATAAATAGCAAACCGCTTCGTTGCGCTGCCAACGTTCTGTCTCTGAATATAGATGTTGAACGAGTTGGTAATCGTACCCGATGGGTCGCCGTTAGAAGTCAAAAATATACCATAGGCGTTGTCCATGTGGCTTCCACTGACAGACTGACCGATGTCCAGAACAAGTGCGGCGGCATTCGGTACAGACGCGCCGTGGAAGTTGTTGACACTGATCGCCGCGCCAACGAGCCCGTACCACGGGCTTGATCCCGGTGAAGTTATGTTACCCGTGTTTTCATGATTTGTTCTGACGCGCAATCCAGTGACGCCTTGCGGAAACACCTGTGCTCCACTCACAGTAATTCCCGTTGATTGAATTGCCTGTACAACATCGAGGCCAGAAATAAACTGATTGCCTGTGAACGGATTGCACTGCGAGAGGATACTGGCGCTATTGACTACCGAGTAACTGATTCCAGACCCGGAGTCCGCTGTCGGCCCGTAATCCGCATGAGTAAATGCTGCTTCGAACTGCGTACCTGACAGTCCTGTGGGAAGCACTACCACTGTGTGACGGTTCAAAAAGGTTGCCGCAGACAAGCCTGCAAACAGGCCAATTTCAACTCTATCTCCAGCGGACAGTGTGTTGACTGCTTGGAATGTCGCGATGTTGCTGGTAATCTGAATGCTCGTGATGCTCACAAACTGCGACGGCAGCGAATTTGTGGTGACAAACCTGTACCCAGAATAGGCTTGATAGGTGGCTAACTCTGAAAGCGTTGTCGGATCGAGTTGGTAGTCGGGCTTGCCTCCAAGTATCACCCCGCTTGTTTCGCCGACACCTAGAACGGTGAGAGCAGCGACGGCACCACCAGCTAAAGGCGTAATGTTCACGTCACCAAAGCTGTCTACCGAAACTACGGGGGTGCTGGGGGTTCCGTTTGAAAACCAATCTTGAATATCGCTTGCTGAGGCGTCACCCGTAACAGACAATGTTACGAACGTGCCCGCTCCTCCACCACCCCCTGCGGGAATAGGAGCCGCTGAGAATAACCCCGTGCTCGCGTTATAACCAGTGAGGTACTCGTATTCTGGAGGTGAACCCGCCAGAGTTGGGGCGAACGTTTGAGCTAAAACAAGGGCGACCCACTGAGTTCCCGTTACCGTGGAGCTAAGTACTTGTCCGCTGGTTCCGACCGAACTCGTGCTGTCCTTCAACGTGCCAGTCAAAGCTATGTTTGCGACAGCCAACGTACCACTTGCATCATTGCTCTGCCCGATAGACAGCGTGCCGGTGGGGTTCTCATAAATAGTGGTTCCAGTCGTGAGCTTTAGAGAGCGTTGGGAAGCAAAGTACGTTTGGCTCGGAGTGATGTCCAAAGCTATTGCTCCGTTGACGACCAGTGCTAACCCCCCGGCACCGTTGTTCACTCCCATTCCGTAATTTGTTTTACCAGCAACGGTAAAAGAGAACGCTGGGTTGGTAAGCGTTCCCGCTGTGGATGCTTCAAACGTTGAAGCCTGTACTATTCCGCTTGCGTTTATCGCCGCAGCGGTCGCAGTACCAGTGAAAGCTGGACTGGCAAGTGTGGTGATAACGCCGGTGCTGCCGTATACGGATGTAACGCCTCCTCCGCCGCCTCCTGTCGCGGGCTGCCATACGGGTAGCCCAGCAACTACAGTCAATACCTGACCCGTTGTACCGATGGGCAAACGCAGTGGGCCAAGCACTGGGGGAGAACCCGCCAGCCCTTCGTAAATCATATCCCCATCAGCGGTCATAGGATTAACGAAGGTGCCGCTAAGTATGCCCTCCAAGGAGACGCCCGAATCCTGTGTGTTACCAAGTTCATCGAATGTGACAATATCGCCAGCAGTGATGGCACCAGACCCAGATGGGACCGTGACGGCGGTAGCGGCTGAAATAGAGACTGCCCCATTGCCCCCACCCACGGCAAGAGCGCGACCTGTCAGGATGCCGCCGCCCAACGTGATCGAGGCATACGCCAAAATGTTTCCAACCATAGTGCTTGTGGCAACCGATGTGAATGAGCTTCCGACGCACCAAACTACGTTGGCTGCTTGAGCACCGTTGACCAAAAGAATTGACGCCCCGCTTTCGAGCGTGACGGTGGAGGCTGCGATAAACACAAAGATCGCGTTCGGATCGCCCTGAGCGTCAAGGGTGATCGTAGTCGGGATGTCCAATGCTCCACCAGAGAACACGCCCGCGTGATACACGCCGACGCCGCCCCCACCATCGTTCGTGGATAGGTTGGCGAGGCCCGTCTGAGTCGGGGTCAGTCCGCTGTAGTAGGTATACGCCGCCTGACCCGCAGTACGTGCCGCAGGAGCGTCGGTGTTGTCCACCGTAGCGGTAGGTGGGTTGAACCCCGTAATACTCATGGTCGGGGCAGAACCAATCTTGCCGCCTGTTATTGAAGTCGCGGGCGCTGCGTTTGTGATCCCGCTGTACGCCAGCAAAGCGTAGTTCGCGGACGAGCCGAGTTGCGTAGTGACTGGGGACGGAGGCGGTGCACCACTCGTCAACTGAACAAAAGCACCTGTGCCCTGCACGCTGCAAATCTGGGACGTTGCGAGACAGCCCGAGATTTGAGTGAAATTAGTGCTGCCCACAAACAGTGACGAATCGATGACGCCACTAGGGTTGAGAACCACGGGAACGCCCGCTGATGCGGCCCCTAGCGACTGTACTGTAACACCATCGACAGCCGTAACGATATCAATCAGGTTTGATCCTGTTTGATTCGGCACAATCGGTGCTGCCACATCCTGATTAGGGTTTATGTTAAAGACGCAGATTCGCGTAGGACCATTCATTATCTAGCCACTCCTGTACGAGCTAATCGATTTTCTCTAAACTGCCGCAACGCCGCCGTCATACATACCCACTCTTCATAGGTGTAGCGGTGTGCTTTACCGTGGTTACAAACCCCACAGCAAACGACAAGGTTGCTTTTGACGTATTCCAAACCATTGTCCTTACGGTCGAGATAGTACCTTCCATAGGTTTGCCTGTCGCTATAAGGCATCCATGTGATGTGAGCCCCGCAATAATGACATTCGTTGATTTTCGTGAATTCTAAAAATTCCCCGAACGATAAATCAACGACTCTGACTTTTCTGCGTGTGCGATGAACAAGAGCGTTGTAAGCGTGCTCAAATGGAAGGAATTCACTTCGCTTGGCTTCCGAAGTACGCTCCCGTTGCAAACAGCCGCAACTTTCAGTGTTGGGTCGTGCCCCCTTCCTTCCCAAATTAGTCCCAAAAACTTCTGTCAAGTTGCCGCAGACGCACTCACACGAATACTTGGCGGGCTTCCCCTTGTCCGATACCCGAGCAAGTACCTTCAGTCTACCGAACGGCTTTCCGATCTTGGTGTCTATTTTCATCTGTTCCTCGCAGGCCACTCGACCCGTTTATGCTTGATCGCCGCTAATTCAGGAAATTCTTCTTCCGCTTCGAAATCTTGTGCCACGGCAACGGGGTTCGGTGGTGTGTGTTCAAATTTGGGGTTGTTCCCCAGATCGTCCTGTGCTCGATCATTCCCACTGGTGCCGCCCTCTTCGTGGACTTCCCCTGATGTATCATAACCATAAGCTAGTTTGTTTCTTGACCCACGCTTCTTATTGGCATCCCGAGTCAGTGTATCCAACACGCGATGTAGCTTCATCATAGCGTAGCTCTGATACACGGTCGCCATACCGTAATCACCCGCCTTACCGTAGGA
>Ga0182030_10003982_pt1 | contig 31498 bp, 31 predicted proteins | sample 812S3MmetaG_FD_121299 | JGI IMG/M metagenome (GOLD analysis project Ga0182030, IMG submission 121299) | Permafrost microbial communities from Stordalen Mire, Sweden - 812S3M metaG (Illumina Assembly) | ecosystem: Environmental > Terrestrial > Soil > Wetlands > Permafrost | place: Sweden...
ACTATTACCTGATGTCGTTCGTGCTCGCGCGCCTCTTGCTGCTGGTGGTGGAAGTGGGGGTGGTGCTGGGATTCGGCGTCCTGATATTCCAGGTGCCGGTGCACGGCTCGCTCGGCGGCCTGGCGGTATTGTGCGTTCTCAGCTCCCTGTCCTTCTGCGCCCTGGGCCTGCTGATCGCCTCGCGCGCGCAGACTATCGAGGCTGCCTCCGGCCTGATGAACGTGGTCATGATGCCGATGTGGATTTGCTCCGGCGTCTTCTTTTCGGCGCAGCGCTTTCCCGCCGTGATGCAGCCGCTGATCAAGGCGCTGCCGCTGACCGCCGTGATCGACGCCCTGCGCGCCAGCATGCTGCAAGGCGCCACCCTGGCACAGCTCGCGCCGCAGGTGGGCATCCTCTGCGGCTGGCTGGCTGTCGGCTTCGTCCTGGCATTAAAACTCTTCCGCTGGCGGTAACGGACGTTGGTGCGCAATTTGTTCACGGTACAATTCCAGTATGCAAATCACATGGCTTGGACACGGCTCCTTCGAATTCCGGCTCCCCTCGGGCCAAGTCATCCTCATGGACCCCTGGATTGACGGCAACCCCGCTTATCCCAAGGCGTACAGCATCCAACGCGCCGACACTATTTGCATCTCCCATGGCCATTTCGACCACATCCACGACACCCCGCCTCTGGCCAAACGCTTCTCCCCGGAAGTGGTCGCCATTTTTGAAACCTGCGTCTGGCTCGAATCGAAGGGCGTCAAGAACACCCGCCCCATGAACAAAGGCGGCTCGCAGCAAGTGGGCGGCGTCACCTTCACCATGACCCACGCCGTGCATAGCTGCGGCATCCTCGACGACGGCAAGATCGTCTACGGCGGCGAGGCCGCGGGCTACGTCCTTCACCTGCCGGACGGCCGCGTGCTCTACTTCGCGGGCGATACCAATGTCTTCTCCGACATGCAGCTCATCGAGCAGCTCTACCATCCCGAGCTGGCATTCCTGCCCATCGGCGACCTCTACACCATGAGCCCGCGCGAAGCCGCCCTGGCCTGCCGCCTGCTGAAAGCCGGGAAAGTGGTGCCCATGCACTTCGGCACCTTCCCGCCGCTCACCGGCCGGCCCGAAGAATTGCGCACCCTGATTTCCGGCCTCGCCACCGAGGTGTGGCCGCTCGAACCGGGCAAGACCGTCGAGTGGTAACGGAAGGGGAACCAACCGTTTCTGCCAGCCCCCCGATTGCTCTTAGACGGGGTGCCCGGGCCCGGCTCGGTAAACGCTGAGAGCGCATTCCCCTCTACCCCGGATTTCTACTCGCCTTTCAACCGGCACTGCGCAGGCTGTTCGTGGCGCAGCCTCTTAGTTAGGCGCCTCTTAGGCAGCCGATGGCCGGTTTTGAGGTGACTACCGAGGGTATTCTGGCTGGCGGCGCGAGCCGCGCAAAATCCGCTGCCGAATCTAATCGCCGGCTGGCAGGTCGACCAGAGAGGGTCTCCCGCGGGCCAGTCGGACCCCAGGCGCCTGATAGACAACGGCGCCTTTGATAACCACGGCAGGGTTCTTGATGCCGAACGTATGCGTTCGACCGCCGTGTCCCTCGGTCGCTTTGCTGCCTTCGTACTTCCAGTGTTCCTTACGGAGGAATGGGATATCGACGCGCCAGACGAGAGCGGGCCTGCCCCGTTTCATCCTCCTGGTCGGATCGATAGCGTATCGCCATACGATGTACCAACCTGGGTGATCGTAGTGCGACTGGATGGCCCAAGGCCTGGTACTGCCCTTTGACTCATTTGGCGGCGGATTGGTCTTGCCGCCCAGGGAGAGGTCAGGGAAACGCTGCTGGGCCACGTCCGGGTGTTTGTGACGTTTGTAGGGGCTCAGTGAATCCAGCGCACGAACACCTAGAATGCCAACTACCCCGCTGAAGATGTTCGCCTGTTCGAAATAAAGGTCAATCCACTCCCCGGCCTTCTCCTCAACGAACTCAATGGCGTTCCTGAGGTGCGCAACAGTGAGGCCAGGGGGAAGTCGTACCGCTCTGTCGAAACCGTCACTTGAGAGCGCCATGCTTTGGTCTGCCTTTACCGTTCAAGGATACAACTTCGCCCGTCTTAGCAACACGGGCTGCTCCATTCACGACAAATGCAGACAACGCCGGGATCGCCTTGGCGGCGATCTCGAAGTACATCGGGTCGGACTCTACTCCTATGCTTCGGTACCCAATGGCGGCCGCGGCCCCGATCGTCGATCCAGCCCCCATAAAGGGATCCAATACGACACCATCTCCCAGTGGCAGGCACGCCCGTACCACCTGGCGCATAAACGCTTGGGGCTTCAGAGATGGGTGTGGGGCGATCTTGCGCTCCTCCGGCCGGGTCGGAGCGGAGGGTATCACATCCCTGAACGGTGCATCCTTCGACGGTCTCCTCAGCCCGCCGGTTTTCCACTTCCGAAGGTTGTCCTGAACGCGGCCCTCGCAGGGTTTACGAAATACCCCCCACGGCTCCCAGCAAGAGCGCGGCATGACCGTTACGTCCGAGAATTCCTGGTGAGCATTCTTGGGCCTGTCACCGCCTCGGAGGGTCTGCACAAGCCGGATGACCTCGCCGCGTTTTTCGAATCCAACTCGCATGAGAGGCAGGTAAACCAGATGCGAAAGTAAGGGGCTGCTCGCAATGAAGAGATGGCCTCCGGGCACCAGTATTCTAAACGCCTGACGGGCGAACAGCGAGAAGAAACCCTCGATTTCGTTACGATCCGCCTGCGTCAACACGGTAAACCGCGGCACGGGCGCCCTCTCGCAGCCGTCGAACGACGGCGGAATCCGCCAGATCCCGCCACGCCGGCTTCGTAGCTTGCGCTTCTCGATCGCGCTGAATTCCTTGAGACCGTATGGGGGATCGGTGACGATCGCATGGACCAGGTTTTCGGGTTGCTGCCCCATCCACGCGACACAGTCGGCGAGATGCAGAACGCTCGACACGCGGTTGATTTCCAGACTAATACTTCGATCCAGCAGCGAGGGAAATTCGGGCGCTGGTGGCGGCGCGTTGTCCATGGCAGGCAGAATCATCTGGCTATCCTCCCTACTCGCTTGGCTGCCCCGTCTCCGGTTTTGGGGAAAGGTAACGCTCAATGGCATCAATCAGCAGATCGGCTATCGGTCGCCCCTCCTGTACCGCCGCAATTTTCAAGCGGCGATATAAATCCGAGGGAATACGAAAAGTGGATTTAACTGTGGGAATTAAGGAAAGCTGTTCCGCCATTTTGCCACCTTTACGGCAGTATGGCAGGATTGGCGACAAAGATCAAGCGAAACCTCAGGCTGGTCAGGCTGGCTTGGGTCGGTCAGGAAAGATCAAAGGGAGGCCCAACGCCGCCATGAAATGGACGCCGACCACCAGCTAGAAGACCCGGAGGCACGACAAGCTGAGCAGCGGGAATGTCTACTGCCAGTCTGCCCAACCACCCGAGCCGACCAAACCGCCCAAACTGACCGGGCGTTGCCGACCTCGCCGGTGATCCTGTAAGCTAATATCTCAGGTTGCCACAGCTAACTGTAGAAGAATTCAAAGCGGCCGTGCTCGCCAAGCCTCTCGAAGAGATCGTGAAGGATCACTTATTTTCCGGGGAAGCCCACGTGTTTCGGCAGCGGCCCGCGGATTTCCAATTGCTCCGAAACCATCTGGCTAGCCGGTTGGCGATCACCCCGGACAATATTACCGTCATCGGTAGCGCAAAGACCGGGTTCAGCCTCAGCCCACACAATTTCCCCCGCGCTTTCGCCGATAACTCTGACATCGACGTTCTCGTAGTAGACGAGAGATTGTTTGATGCCGTGTGGCACTGTTTGCTCGCCTGGAACTATCCCCGGCGGCATACTCTTGGGGGATCAGACTGGGCGTGGCTCAAACGCAGACGTGAGGAACTATACTGGGGCTGGTTCGTCCCTGACAGGATCAGGTTCGATGGCCTCTCGCTTCCACATTTCTTGAAACCACTTCGGAACATTTCGACCGCATGGTTCAATGCCTTTCGAGGCCTCGGCCTCCTGCCTCCATTCGCTGGCCGCGATGTTTCGGGACGCCTATACCGCAGTTGGAAACACGCGACCCATTATCATGTTGAGGGCCTACGCCAGATTCGAGACCTCCTGCGAGACACCAAACGGAAGGATTTATGAACTTTGATTCGTCAGTCCAGACGATCGCGTGGTTTCGCGATCGGTACCGAGAAGGCACCTTGAAGATCAAGCCGCCATACCAGCGGAAGCCTGTGTGGGTAGCGAGGCAAAAATGTTATCTCGTTGAGTCCATCCTGCGCGGCTTGCCCATACCCGAAATCTATATTCAGCAGACGACCACCCCAGAGGGCGAAACAACCTATGCCATAGTCGACGGCCAGCAACGGATCAGAACAGTACTCCAGTTCGTCGGCTCAGAGACCGACCCGGAGGAAGCGGTCTACAACAAATTTGCGCTTGACAAGTTAGACAGTGGCTCCCCCTGGAAGGACGCCACCTTTGTCGGCCTCACGGCGGAGCAAAAAAAACAGTTTTACGGGTACAACTTTGCTGTGCGGTATCTGAACACCGACAGCGACGAAGAGGTCCGCGACATGTTCCGCCGCCTCAACAAGTTTCTTACGCCCCTTAAGCCTCAAGAGCTTAGGAACGCGACCTACAGCGGTCCTTTCGCCAGGCTTGTCGGCCAGTTGGCCGACAGCGCGTACTGGGCCGAAAACCGGATCGTCACTGCAGCGGCAATCCGGCGGATGAGCGACCTCGAGTACGTGAGCGAACTTCTGATCGGCGTCCTCCATGGAACCCAGGGAGGAAGTGCCGCTACCATCGACGCTTATTACAAGCAATACGAAGATTACGAAGATGAATTCCCTGATCAGAAGCGAGCGGCCCGCCTGTTTGAAAACACCCTACGCACCGTCGAAAATGCGTTACCCGACATCAAGAAAACTCGATGGAGCAACAAGACGGACTTCTACTCGCTCTTTGTTGCTGTGGCCGCAACCCTGAGATCGCAAGGAAGGGCGACGGTGAAAGTCCGAATGTTAGAGAAGACTCTCCTCGCATTTGGTGCGGCCGTCGACGCCCGCCTTTCAGATGAGGGCACCAAAGCGGACCAAGACGTTATCGCTTACGCACGAGCAGTTGAAAAAGGTGCGAACGACAAGAAAAGAAGGGCGGACCGTCATCAGGTTGTCCTCAGGCTGATCTCAGAATACTTTGCATCGAAGACCTCGTAAGCAGCAAACATTGAGCGAAGCCCTACCACCCGAACGAAAGGTTTGGTGGCATACGCCTAGTGTGGCAGGTTTTCCAAATCCACCAAATCCTTCCCACGCCCACTGGCCGCTTTGTTTTCCCGCAGACGAGCCAGACTGATCACAGGAACCAGCATTTCCTCAATCTGAATCATCTCTTTTTCGGCGTAACACGATTCGAACTGAACTCCCGAAATGGAGGTGAGGATCTCAATTCGAATCGGCGGCACCCCCATGCGCACCACGTTATTCGGCGTAAGAAACAAGTCGGAGGTCAGCCCTGCTGCGGCAAACCCAAACTCCCGCAGCGCCCGCTCAATCCGGGCCGCGTTTTCCGGATTCACTTTGACCCAAATATCGAGATCGTTGGTGGCTCGGATGTGACCGTAAATCCCGACCGCGTATCCGCCAATCAACAGATATTCAACGTGGTTCGAGTTGAGCGACTTCAAAAACTCTTTGAAGTCCCTCGCTAGCGCTGGTATAGCCATAGAAGGTCCTTCGTAAGAGCTCAAGCGCCCGCAGCCGCTCCTCGACTGGTCGGGACAACCAGTACCCGACCGAGTCGTCCGGATCGGTCAAGCGCACGACGGAAAACTGCGTGCGGTCCATCCGGAACTCGTCGAACCTATCCTCAGACGCCACGCCCACAACTCCAGTTTACCGCTGAGTCAATCGTGGAGAGCCTATTTATGGTTGCGGTGCGGCGCTCCTCAGCCACAACCGGCTGATTCGGCGGGTATTAGTCTCCGGGGTCATCGTCGCCGCAGCAGCCTCTGCAGCCGGCTTCCTTCAGCCGGGACCACGTTCGCAGGATTCTTCAGCCCATATCTCCTTTATTCCCAACGCTCGCTCCTGTCCGCCGCCCCGCTCCGGCGCCAGAGCATGCTACTGCTGAGTACGGGGAGATGCCTGCCGCGACTCCCAACATGCCTCGCAAAACCATGTTCGCCGAACGAACCCAATTTTCGACTCCGCCCGCGCCGCCCGCTACAATCAAGGGAGTGCCCGGCGTCTACGTCTCGTATCCCTTCTGCGCGCAGAAGTGCACCTATTGCAACTTCGCCTCGGGAGTCTTTCCGCGCGCCCTCGAAGATCGCTATCTCACCGCGCTGGCAGCCGAAATCCGCGCGCACGCCTGGCAATGGCAGCCCGAAACCGTGTACCTGGGCGGCGGCACCCCCAGTTCGCTCGATCCGCCCGAATTGGCTTCGTTCCTCACGCTGATTCCCGGGCGGCCCTGGTTGGAAGCCACCATCGAGGCCGCGCCCGGTACCATCACCTCCGAAAAGGCCCGCGCCTGGGCCGGCCAGGGGGTCAATCGCGTCAGCCTCGGCGTCCAGTCCTTCGTCGCCAAAGAGATCCGCCGCACCGGCCGCAAGCACACCGCCGAAACCGTGGCCGCCGACGTCGCCACGCTCCACGACGCCGGCATCCACAACTGCAATATCGACCTCATCGCCGGCCTCTCCGGGCAGACCGCGGCGAGTTGGCGCGAATCGCTCGACTGGATCGCCCGCCTCGACCCCCCGCACGTCTCCGTCTACATGCTGGAGGTGGACGAAGACAGCCGCTTCGGCAAGGAGCGCCTGCTCGGTGGCGTCCGCTACGGCGCCGCCGATGCCCCCAGCGACGACCAGACCGCCGACTTCTACGAATTCGCGGTGGAACGGCTGGCCAGCCTGGGAATCGCGCGCTACGAAATCTCCAATTTTGCCCGGCCCGGCAGCGAATCGCGGCACAATCTCAAATATTGGAAACTCGAGCCCTACGTGGGCTTCGGCGCCGACGCCCATTCCTACGATGGCGCCATGCGGCGCTGGAATCCCGAGCCGGTGGAAGACTACCTCGCCGCCGCGCCCGGCGCCGGCGAGCCCGGCGACCTGCCCCACGAGCGTTTTTTCGTCGGCCTGCGCCTGATAGCCGGCATCCGGCCGTCGCACGAGGAGTGGCGGCGTTTTGAGCGGCCCATCCAGCGCTTCGTGGCGCAGGGTCTGCTGGAAACTGACGGCGGCACGCTCCGTCTCACCCCTCGCGGGGTGATGCTCTCCAACGAAGTCTTCCAGGAATTCCTCTCTCTATGAAAACCATCGACCTGCGCAGTGACACCGTGACCAAGCCCACGCCCGAGATGCGGCGCGCCATGATGGAGGCCGAGGTGGGCGACGACGTATACGGCGAGGATCCCAGCGCAAACCGCCTCGAAGAGTGTGCCGCCGAGGCCGCCGGCAAACAGGCGGCGCTCTTCGTCCCCACTGGCACCATGGGGAATACCATCGCGGTGAAACTGCTCACCGAACACGGCCAGGAGGTGATCTGCGATTCGCGCGCCCACATGCTCGACTACGAAATGTCCATGGTCGCCTGGTTCTCCGGCTGCGTGATTCGCGCCATTCCCACGGCCGATGGCATTCTCTCCTGGGACGAAGTGCAGCGCCTCATCAAGCCCGTGAACCCCTACACAGCGCCCACCGGGCTGGTGGAAATCGAGAACACCCACAATATGTGGGGCGGCACGGTCTATCCCATGGAGACCATCCACGAGATTTGCGACGGCGCGCATGAGCGCGGGCTGAAGGTCCACATGGATGGCGCCCGCATCTTCAACGCCGCCCAAGCCACCGGCCTCCCCGTGCGTGAAATCTGCGCCCCGGCCGACACGGTGATGTTCTGCCTCTCCAAAGGCCTGGGAGCGCCGGCCGGTTCCATCCTGGCGGGACCGGCCAACCTCATCGCCAAGGGGCGGCTGTACCGCAAACGGCTGGGAGGCGGCATGCGGCAAGTGGGCGTGCTGGCGGCCGCCTGCCTGGTCGCCCTGGAAGATTCCCCCAGGAAGCTGGCTGCCGACCACGCCAACGCGCGGTTCCTGGCCGAGGGACTGGCGCGCATTGCCGGAATTCAGATCGACCCGCAAAAAGTCGCCACCAATATCGTGGTCTTCGACGTCAGCGCCACCCGCCATGCGCCCGCGGCCCTCAGCGTGCTACTGAAACGCCTCGGCGTGCTCATGAACGCGATTAATGATCGGCAGGTGCGCGCGGTGACGCACTACGACATCACCCGTGAAGACTGCGCACAGGCATTGGCGGCCGTGGCGGAGGCAGTCGCTTCATAGATTTGCGTCCCGCCCGGCGAAACGTTCTACTATGGTTATTCATCCTCCAAAAACCCTGACAGGACTGGAAGTGTAAATGTTGAGACCGGTTGGAAAGCTGTGCGGAATTCTGCTGCTGGCAGGCGGCTCCCTGGCGTTCGCGCAGCAATATACATTGACGACTGCCGCCGGGGGCGCGCCACCCCCCACGCCGGTGGCGGCGGCGAACACCTCCATCGGGCAACCGAGCAGGGTCACCCTCGATGGCAGGGGCAATACCTATTTCAGCAGCGGAAACGCCGTTTTCAAGATCGACAGCGGCGGGAATCTGACCGTGGTGGCGGGTAATTCCCGCGCCGGATTCTCCGGTGACGGCGGACCTGCCTTGCAGGCGCAATTGAACACCCCGCAGGGCCTCGCGCTGGATTCGGCGGGCAATCTCTATATCTGCGATTCCAAGAACAATCGTGTCCGCATAGTCAACCCCGCGGGGACCATCTTTACGTTCGCCGGGACGGGAGCCGTCAGCTCGGGATTTGCCGGGACCTACAACGATGGCGGCCTGGCCATCAATGGCCTGCTGCGTTTGCCCAGCGGCGTGTTCGTGGATTCCAACGCCAACGTGTTCATCGCCGACACCGGCGACAACATCATCCGCAAAGTCACCACTGACGGCATCATCCATACCGTGGTGGGCGACGGCTACGGAGCCTTTCTGGGAGATACCCTGCCGGCCATCAATTCCGAGCTGCATTCCCCCACGGACGTGTTCTTGGATTCCTCCGGCAACATCTACATCGCCGACTCGGCCAATGCCGCCATCCGCGAGGTCACCGTCAGCACCGGCATCATCAACACCGTGGCCGGCAACCAGAGCATCGGCGACACCGGCGACACCGGACCCGCCACCAGCGCCTCCCTGATCACGCCGTACGCGGTCGTGGTGGATTCGTCCGGCAACATATTCTTCGCCGAAAATGGCGACAGCAAAATCCGCAAAGTCACCGCCAGCACCGGCATCATCAACACCATCGCCGGCACCGGAACTGCCGGTTTCAGCGGCGATGGCGCGGTGGCTACCAAGGCGCAGTTGAACTTTCCCTCCGGCGTGGCCGTGGATTCGTCCGGCAATGTCTATATCGCCGATGCCTTGAACCGCCGCGTCCGCAAGGTTTCCGGGACCACCATTGCCACCATCGCGGGCAACGGTGTGCTGAGCTACTCCGGCGACGGGGGCCCGGCCACCGCCGCGCAGCTCAACACGCCGCAGGCGGTCGCCACCGATTCATCGGGCAATCTCTATATCGCCGACACGTTTAATAACGTGGTCCGCAAGGTCACCGCTTCGGGCGCCATCAGCACCATCGCCGGCAACGGCACGGCCGGATTCGGCGGCGACGGAGGCGCGGCCACCGCCGCGCAACTGAACGGTCCGCAGGGCATCGCCGTGGATGCCAGCGGCAATATTTATGTCGCCGACACGCAGAACGCGCGCGTCCGCAGGATTTCCGGGGGCGCCATCAGCACCATCGCCGGCAACGGCACCGCCGGATTCGGCGGCGATAACGGCGCGGCTACCGCCGCGGAACTCAATGTCCCCATCGGGCTGGCGGTGGACACGGCGGGCAATCTATACATCGCCGATTTCGTCAACAATCGCATCCGCAAGGTTTCCGGCGGCACTATCGCCACGGTGGCGGGCACCGGTCTCTCCGGATACTCGGGCGACGGCGGCCCGGCCACCAGCGCGCAACTCCACACGCCTGCGGGTGTCGCCGTGGACACCGGCGGCAACTTGTATATCGCCGACCTGGGCAATAATGCCGTCCGTAAGGTTTCCGGTGGCAATATCGCGACCGTGGCCGGGGACGGATTGCCCAGTGCGACGGGCGATGGCGGGCAGGCTACTGCCGCGCAGGTGGGCAACCCGGCCGCCGTCGCGGTGGATGCCTCGGGCAACCTCTATATCGCCGACGGCAGCGCGCTGGTCCGCAAGGTTTACGCGACCGGCATCATTATCACGATCGCCGGCAACGGCACGCGCGGCTACACCGGAGATGGCGGTTCGGCGCCCTTCGGCGCCCTCAGCGGTCCGGTCTCGCTGGCCGCGGCCGCGAACGGGAACGTGTACGTCGCCGATTCCGCCAACAACGCCGTCCGCCTGCTGGCTTTCGGCGGCTACGATTTGTCGATTTCCGCGGCGGCGAACGCGGCCAGCGAACTGCCGGGCCCGGTGTCGGGAGGCGAAGTGGTGGTGTTTTACGGCGCCGGCATGGGGCCCGCCGGCCTGACGGTGAATCAGCCCAATGCCAACGGCCTGTATAGCACCACCCTGGCCGGCGTGACGGCCTACTTCGGTGGCTACCCGGCGCCGATTCTCTACGTTTCGCCCACCCAGATGGCGGTGGTGGTTCCCTTTGAAGTCAGCGGATCGACCGTGCAGGCGTACCTCCAATACCAGGGCAACTATTCTTCGCCGTTCCCGGTAGCGGTGGCGCAGTCGAGCCCCGGCATTTTCACCGCCGATCTTTCCGGCCAGGGCTTGGCCGCCTCCGTCAACGACCAGAACGGCGCGTTCAGCTACAACAGCCCCTCGCATCCCGCCAACGCGGGCGATTTCGTGGAGGTGTATCTGACCGGAATGGGCCAGACCAATCCGGCGGGAGTGGACGGCCAAGCCTACTCCGGCACCGCGTCGTGCGTCCTTTCCGTTACCGCGACCGTCGGCGGTCAGAACGCCCCGGTGCAGTACTGCGGCGGCGTGCCCGGCGTGATTCCCGGGCTCACCCAGCTCAATGTGCAGATTCCCACCGGGCTCACCGCCGGCCTGGCCCCCCTGATCGTGCAACTGAGCGGGGTCAGAGCGCAATCCGGGGTTACCCTCGCGGTTTCGGGCCATTAAACCGGGAACCTTACCATGGATGGCCACGAATGAACACGAATGAACACGAATAAAACAAGAACTCTCTCAGGTAAGGCTCTTGTTTTATCCTGAAACCGGCAGTTCAATGCGGCTGGCGCCGACAAACCTCAGAAGCGGTTGAGTTTCCAACTGCTCCGCAGATCACCAGTTTGGTGACAACTGCTTTCTGTGCAGATGCTTGCCGCTACGGAGTTTGACTGCGTTGACGGCTCGTCAACTGCCGTTTCTGGGTTTATCCTAAATCCGGCAGTTAATCGGCCATAGTGTGCCGCATCGCCAACAGTCGGAAACACTTGCCGGAAAGGCGTTTGTCACCCAGGCGGTGATCTGCGGAGCAGTTGGAAGTTACTGCGAGCGAACGGCAAACCGGCGACGGCGGCGGCTCAAGTGCCGGATTTAGGTTTATTCGTGTTTATTCGTGTTCATTCGTGGCCATTCCTTTATTTTTTCAGCGACGCCATATCGATCACGAAGCGGTACTTCACGTCGCTCTTCAGAAGGCGCTCGTAGGCTTCGTTGACCTGCTGGATGGCGATCGTTTCGATATCGCTCGCGATCCCCTTTTCGGCGCAGAAATCCAGCATTTCCTGGGTTTCCGGAATGCCGCCGATGCCCGACCCGGCAAAGCTGCGCCGCCCCATGATCAAACTGAACACCGCTACCGGCAGCGGATGCTCCGGAGCGCCGACCAGCGTGAGCGTGCCGTCCACCTTGAGCATCTGGATGTAGGCGTTGATGTCGTGGCTGGCCGAAACGCAGTCGAGAATGAAATCGAAGCTGCCGCCGTGCTTCTTCATTTCGTTGGCGTTCTTGGAGATGACCACTTCATCCGCGCCCAGCCGCCGGCCATCGTCCACCTTTCCCGGCGACGTGGTGAACAGCACCACGTGGGCGCCGAACGCCCGCGCGAACTTGACTCCCATGTGGCCCAGACCGCCGAGTCCCACGATTCCCACCTTCTGCCCGGGGCCGACCTTCCAGTGGCGCAGGGGCGAGTACGTCGTGATGCCGGCGCACAACAGCGGAGCCGTGGCGGCAAGGTCCGACTGGGGCGAGACCCTGAGGGTATAAGCCTCGTCCACCGTGATGCTCTCCGAGTAGCCGCCGAAAGTCTGGCCGCCCAGGTGCTTGTCCTCGCCGTTGTATGTGAAGACCGGAACGTTCAGGCAATACTGCTGCAGCCCGCGCCGGCAGCTCGCGCACGTGCGGCAGGAATCCACCAGGCAACCGACCGCGGCCAGGTCGCCCACCTTGAATTTCGTCACCGCGCTGCCCACTTTGGTCACGCGGCCGACGATCTCGTGGCCGGGCACCACGGGGTATACGGAATTGTGCCATTCGTTCCGCACCTGGTGCAGGTCGGAGTGGCAGACGCCGCAATAGAGGATCTCGATGGCCACATCGGAGGGCAGCGGTTCGCGGCGTTCAATGGAAAATGGCGCGAGCGCCGAAGTAGCGCTGTGGGCTGCCCAGGATCGGGCGGTTTTGGTGGCCGTAGGCGTAGCAAGGGTTTGTGTTCCAGCAGACATTTATGAATGTTCTCCTTCCCTTCTATTGAACCTCCGAATGGGGGCGCGACTCAATGCCGAAAACTCCGTATCGTTTGCCTAAAACTGCAATCGGGGCGACGCACGCGTCAAAAATCACGAAGTCCATGCTACATTTCTATTAATGACGCGACCGGAACTGCAGGCCGCCAACCATCGGATGACGTCGTTGCTCGGCGCGCTGGCCACCCGGGAAGGCATCCATCCCACGGCGGTCGATGGCGTGCAGTTGATGCGCGCGAGCCAACCGATTCGGCGCATGCAGGTGCTGTACGAACCCGGAATCGTGATCGTGGGCCAGGGCCGCAAGCGCGGCTATCTCGGGGATCGGGTTTTCACCTACGACGCGCATAACTACCTGGTGCTGTCGGTGCCGCTGCCGTTTGAATGCGAAACCGAGGCGAGTCCGCAGCGGCCCATGCTGGCGGTATCCATCCGCATGGATCTGGCGGTGCTCGGCGAGTTGTTGATGAAAATGGATGGCGCGCACGTTTCCGCCGCGCCGGCCATGCCCCAGGGAATCTATTCCACCGAGCTGGACGTCAAACTCAGCGAAACTACGGTGCGCTTGTTGGAGTGTCTTACGGACCCGGCCGAAGCCCGGATTCTGGGGCCGCAGATCGTTCGCGAAATCACCTATCGGGTCCTGTGCGGGCAACAGGGCGGCGCATTGCGCGCGGCCGCCGCCTTGCACAGCCGCTTCGGACAGGTGAACCGCACGGTGCAGCGCATCCACGCCGAGTACGCCCGCGACCTGACGGTGGAGGAGCTGGCGGAGACGGCCGGCATGAGCGCGTCGGCGTTTCATCAGAACTTCAAAGCGGTCACGTCCACCTCGCCCGTACAATATCTCAAAACCATCCGGCTGCATAAGGCGCGCATGCTGATGGTTCACGAAGGGTTGCGCGCAGGGATGGCCGCCGGGCGGGTGGGGTATGAGAGTTCCTCGCAGTTCAGCCGCGAATTCAAGCGGCTCTTCGGCGCGAGCCCCATCGAGGAGGCGGAGCGCGTGAGACGAATGTTGGGGGTGTCCGCGCCGGCTACGATGGCGATGGAGTGAGGTGAGATCATGAAAAGCCGCCTGGATGACCTGATCGCGACGGGGGATGCGCAACTGTTATCGCGGTCGTACGACGCGGCGATCGACACGTTCCGGACGGCGCTGGCCGAACCGGGAGCCGCGGAGGCGGGCGTCGCACGACGGCTGGAGGCCGCTTGCCGGGTGCGCGACGCGGCGCGCGGTGCGGGATTGCCCGCGCAGGCCGGCGGCCAAGAGCAATCGCCCGCTGCTGAGACGCCGCCAGCCGCGGCGCAGGGCACCGGGTTGCCCGCGAATTCGCTCCGCCAAGAGGCCGCGCCGGTCGCGGAGACGCTGCGGGACGCGGCGCGCGCCGCCGGGTTGTCCGCGGATTCGCTCCGCCAAGAGGCCGCGCCGGTCGCGGAGGCGCTGCGGGACGCGGCGCGCGCCGCCGGGTTGCCCGCGAAAGGCGGTGGCCGGCAGGTCGCGCCCGCTGCCGATGCGCTACCGGAGGAGAATCCCGCGGAAGTCCGCGGCCAGGCTCCCACGCCCACTACCCAGGCGCTGCCGGATGCGGCGCGAGGCGCCGGGTTGTCTGCGGAATGCGGCGTACGGCGGACGGCAACCGATATCGATAGTCCGCCACCGGAAGCGCCGGCGGTCCCGCAGATCGAGCCGCCCGCCTTTCATCTGATCGAAGACGATCCCTTCCTGCTCGAACAGCCCCGCCGTCAACCTTACGCGGAGCCCGAACGGCTGAGCATTCTCGATCCGACGCCACGTGAGGAAGAACCCGACCAGACGCGATTCGCGCGGATTCTGCTCGCCGCCGGAATCGCTCTGCTAGTGTGTGGCGCGATGTTTCTCGCGTCGACGCAGAGAAGCCGTCCGGACCGATTTTCCGCGGTCCATGGCGTTACGGCGCCGGTAGTGCAATTCAAGACCGAGCCGGAATACACCGAGGAAGCACGCCAGGCGAGGATTCAGGGCACCGTGGTACTCGACGTAGAGGTCGAACCCGACGGCACGGCGACGGTCCTGGGGGTCGTGAAGAGCTTGAATCCTGGGCTGGATCAGCGTGCCATCGAGGCCGTAAGCAGGTGGCGCTTCCGGCCGGCCACCAGGGATGGACAGCCCGTGAAGGTCTCGGCAGACGTGGAAGTGAACTTTCGGCTGTTGTAGGCGGCGTTCGATTTTTGTCTTGACAAGCATGTATCAGTTAGTGATATATCTATAACTGATATGCCAAGCGCCCTGCAACTGCCGCTGACTCCGGCGGTCTTCTTCACGCTCTTCGCCCTGGCCGGCGGGGAGAAACACGGATACGCCATCATGCAGGAGGCGCGGAAGCTGTCCGACGACAGTTTTCGCATGGGTCCGGCGACACTGTACACCACCGTACAGCGGCTTCTGGACCTGGATCTGATTGCCGAAACGGCCGGCGCCAAAGGCGCGGACAGCCGGCGGCGCAACTACCGGCTCACTAGAAGCGGGCGCGCGTTGCTGGACGCCGAACTGGAGCGCGTGGAGGCGCTGGTGCGCAAGGCCAAAGGCATGTGGAGGCCGGCGGAGGTGAGACCATGAGCGCGGCGCTGTATCGTCTGCTGTTGCGCCTGTACCCCGTGGATATCCGCCGGCGGTGGGAAGCGGAGATGGCGGAGACTTTCGCGCTCCAGTTGGCCGACGCATGGCAGGACGCGCGCTGGCGGGGAGCGTTCGCAGTGTGGCGTTGCGCGCTGGCGGAGATCTTTCAGGTCGCGCTGCCGGCGCAGGCGGCCCGGGAGGGAGTGGTGATCCCCATCGTTTCGCTGGCCGGCAGCGGCACGCTGTTTTTCGGCCTGATCTGGGCGCTGGGCAACTCCCCGGCGCTGCTCGCGCTGTACCACCGCCTGCTGGCAAAGCTTGGTGGCTGAGGCCACCGGAATCAGAGAGGACGAAACCCATGAAGACGCTGTTGTATACGCTGGTAGTGTGCGTGCTGGCCGCCTTTTCGGCGGCGGCGCAAATCAATTTGTCAGGAACGTGGCAGATCGAATACCACGACAAGAACGGCAAGGAGGTCGACTACCCCATGGTCAGCCTTTTGCAGAACGGAGGCCGGCTGGAGGGAGTTTTCGGGAACAAGCATTGGAAAGTGGAAGGCACGGTCACGGGAGACCAGGTGGTGTTTGCGTTCCATCCGCCGCAACGGCCGGACATCACGGTGCGTTACCAGGGCAAGCTGGAGTCGGCCAGCCAGATGCGCGGGACGATGGCCAGCGAAGTGCAATCGGGGACGTTTGTAGCCGTGCGCAAGCCGTAGCACTGTATAATTGTCCCGAATGAAACTCATTCGGGTTCTTCTGTTCGCCGGCCTGGCGATGGCGCAAGACCGGCTCATGCCGGGCACGGCGCCGTTTATCGCGGTCAGCGCGCCGGTGGTGGCGCTCGAGCACGCGCGCGTCATCGATGGCGCCGGGGCGGCGCCGCGCGAAGATCAGACCGTGATCGTCGACCACGGCAAGATCGCCGCGGTGGGGCCGGCCGCCGCCACTCCCGCGCCCTCCGGCGCGCAAATCATCGACCTCACCGGCAGCACGGTGATTCCGGGAATCGTGGGGATGCATGAACACCTGTTTTACGATTCGGGCGACGGCATCCCCACGTACAACGAGCAGGCCTTCAGCTTTCCACGGCTATACCTGGCCAGCGGCGTGACCACCGCGCGCACCGCCGGAAGCCTGGAGCCATACACCGACCTCAGCATCAAGAAAGCTATCGACGCAGGCCGCATGCCGGGCCCGAAAATGTGGATCACCGGGCCGTACCTGGAAGGCCGCGGCGCTTTCGCGCCGCAGATGCACGAGCTCACCGGCCCGGACGATGCGGTGCGCATGGTGGAGTATTGGGCCGCCGAAGGCGTCACGTCGTTCAAGGCGTACATGAACATCACGCGCGCCGAGTTGAAAGCGGCGGTGGATGCGGCCCATAAACACGGCATCAAGGTAACCGGCCACTTATGCTCGGTCGGGTTCCGGGAAGCCGCCGCCATCGGCATCGACAACCTGGAGCATGGCCTGCTGGTGGACACCGAGTTTCACGCGGGCAAGCAGCCGGACGTCTGTCCCAACGCCTCGCGGGCCGAGATCGCGCGGCTGGACCTGACGAGCGGTCCGGTGCTCGACATGATCGCCGACCTGGTGGCGCACAACGTGGCCATCACTTCCACGCTGGCCGTGTTCGAAGCGTTCGACGGCAGCCGGCCGCCGCTGGAGCAGCGCTTTGTGGACGCGGTGACGCCGGAAGCCGCTCTCAGCTACTTGGAAGCACGCGCCCGCGCGCGGAGCGGGCCCGATTCGCCGGCTCTGGCGGAGCTCAAGAAGGAGATGGAGTTCGAGTACGCCTTCGTCAAGGCCGGTGGTCTGCTGATGGCCGGCGCCGACCCCACGGGCAACGGCGGCGCGCTGGCGGGGTTCGCCGATCAGCGCAATATCGAGTTGCTGGTGGAGGCCGGGTTCTCGCCGGTGCAGGCGATTCAGATCGCCACGCACAACGGCGCCCGCTTCCTGGGCGAGCAGGACCGCATCGGCAGCGTGGCCGCGGGCAAGCAGGCCGACCTGGTAGTGATCGACGGCAATCCGGCGGCGAATATCGCGGCGATCCGGCGGGTCAAGATGGTTTTCAAGGATGGCGCGGGGTACGACCCGGCGAAGTTGCTCGATTCGGTGAAGGGCGCGGCGGGGCTGCACTGAAAGGCAGTTCACCACAGAGACGCAGAGACACAGAGAAAACCTTGAAGAAAAGGCGGGAAAAAGTGGGCTGCCTGCTCCTCTTCCTTTGAGGCCGACACAGAGGTGGCGGAGAGCGCAGAGAAAAAAATAGTTCACCGCAGAGACGCAGAGACACAGAGAAAACCTTGAAGAAAAGGCGGGAAAAAGTGGGCTGCTTGCTCGTCTTCCTTTGAGGCCGACACAGAGGTGGCGGAGAGCGCAGAGAAAAAAATAGTTCACCACAGAGACGCAGAGACACAGAGAAAACCTTGAAGAAAAGGCGGGAAAAAGTGGGCTGCTTGCTCGTCTTCCTCGAGGCCGACACAGAGGTGGCGGAGAGCGCAGACAAAAACCTGCTCGATTCAGTGAAGCAGTTCACCACCGAGACGCGGACAAAACCAAAGACGAGCCGCCTATTCTATCCCGCCCTTAAGGTTTTCTCTGTGTCTCTGCGTCTCGGCGGTGAACGATTCGTTCCGCCGCCCTTCACCGGCGCCGTTCGTGGTATTTTCGGAGTTCCGCAACGCGGTTGGAGGATGAAAGAGTGAAACTTCTGGTATGTGCGTTGGCTGCTGCAATTTCTTGCCTGGCCCAGGAACCGGCCAATTATTCCATGGAAGAAGGCTTCGTCGACGCCCACGGCGTGCTGATCTACTATGCGGCCGTGGGGCGGGGCGCGCCGCTCCTGATCGTGCACGGCGGCCCGGGAGCGTCGCACGACTATTTCCTGCCTTATCTGTTGCCGCTGGCGCGGCATAACCGCCTGATCTTCATCGACGAGCGCGGCTCGGGCAAATCCGAAAAGCTGGAGGACCCGGGCGGCTACACCGTGGAGAACATGGTGGAAGACGTGGAAGCCGTGCGGCAGGGCCTGAAACTGGGCAAGATCAGCCTGCTGGGACACTCCTACGGCGGCGTGCTGGCGCAGGCCTACGCCCTGAAGTACCAGAAGAATCTCAGCCGCCTGGTGCTGTGCAGCACGTTCTACAGCACGTCGGAAATGAACCGCGTATTTCAGAAAGAACTGGCCGCCATGGATCCCCAGACGCGCGACAAAATCGCGGCGTTGGAGAAAGACGGGCTGTATGGCAAGGGCAAGCCGTGGGAAAGGAACCGCTACCCCAGCGATTACATGGTGGCCGCCTGGGGCGACGGTTATTTTCCGTACCTCTATCAAAGGCGCCCCGACCCCAATTACGATCCCGTTGCGAACGGCGTGATGTCCTGGGATCTGTATCGCGAAATGTGGGGCTCGCACGGCGAGTTCGTGATCGATGGCAATCTGAAATCGGTGGAGTATGGCGACCGGTTGAAGACCATCGCGGTGCCCACGTTGATCGTCGCGGGCGACCACGATGAGTGCGACCCGGTGCAGTCGCAAGAGATGCAGCAGAAGATCGAAGGGTCGAAGCTGGTGATTCTGCCGCAGAGCGGGCATATGACGTTCGTGGATCAGCCGGGGCTCTATCTCAAGGCGGTGGGGGATTTTTTGAAATAGAATCGAAAGATGCAACGCGTCGCCGCTGCGCTCTCGATTGCGGCCGGCCTGATGCTCGGGCAGACAGCCCCGGCACAGGCGCCGGCCAGACCATCCCCCGACCTTAAGTTTGAAGTAGCGTCCCTCAAGCCCAGCCCCAAAGACGCCCGGCCCAACGGAATTCGTCCGGCGCAAGGCGGCCTGCGGTATGAAGCCTCAGGCGTGCCGCTGAAGCTGCTCATCATGGTGGCCTATCGCGTGAAGGCCGACCAGGTGGTGGGCGGACCGGGTTGGATGGACACCGACCTTTTCGACATGCAGGCCAAGGCGGAGAAGCCCTCCAACGTGGAGGAACTCCACGTCATGCTGGGGAGTCTGCTGGCCGAGCGGTTCCAATTGCAGTTCCACCGCTCCACCAAGGAGCTTCCGATGTACGCCCTGACGGTGGACAACGGCGGGCCCAAGCTGACGCCGCACGAGGCCAAGAGCGCGGGCGATCCGTGGATCGATCAGGCGCAGGAGCATTTCCTGCACCTGCAGTTGATCGCCACGTTCTGTCCCATGGACTATTTTGCGTGGCGGCTCGGACAACTCATGGATCTGCCGGTGGTGGACCAGACCAAGCTCAAGGGCGGCTACGATTTCAAACTATCGTACACGCGGGAATTGCCTCCCGGTATGGCTCCGGATGCGCAGATCAACGGAGAGGCGATCGACACCTCCGGTCCGTCGGTTTTCGAGGCCGTTCGCCAGCAGTTGGGGCTGAAGCTGGAAAAACAAAAAGGACCGGTGGAGATTCTGGCCATCGACCATGTGGAGAAAGTGAGCGGGAATTGACTCATTTTTGCTGCGCCACCAGCCCCGTCAATCCCCAGTCCGCGAGACTGGTGACGCGGCCCTGACCGTACGGCGCGCCGAGCTCCTTGATCTCGAAGGTGGCGTCGCTCGCGTGCACGGTGACCAGCGTATAGCCAAAAAACCAGCCGTCCTGATATTTTTCGGAGCCGCGCAGATGGCCGCCCGAACTGGGAGCGCACAGGTAAGTGACGCCGTCGAATGCCACGTGCAGGATCTGGTGCACGTGGCCGGCGATCACGTACTGGACGCCATACTGGCGGGCCAACTGGTGCAGCGGGAACTGCGGATTCCGCAAGGCGGCGTCGAACAGCCAGGACGGTCGGTGGGAGACGATGAACTTCGGCGCTTGCGCCCGGTGCCGCGCGAGATCGGACTCGAGAAAGGCCATCTCCGCGGCGGAGAACTCGTCGGCGCGGCTGTTGTCGAGGACAGTGAAGTGCGCCGCGCCGTAGTCGAAGCTGTAGTGGGGTGGATGGCCGGTGTACTTTTGGAACAGCTTCGCGGAGGCCGGCGACCAGATGTCGTGATTTCCCGGCGCGAGGTAGAGCGGAAAGCCGGCGTACGGAGCGAGGGTGCGTTTCGCCTGCCGCCACTCGGCTTCGGCGGTGGCATCGTCGCCGCCCTGGATGGTATCGCCCACGCCCAGGAAGAACGCCGGCTTTTCGGCGGCCGCCTGCTTCCATACCTGCTCCCAGACGCCGGGCTGCGCTTCTCCCGTGCGGTCGCCCAGAAGGACGAAGTGGAACGCGGGCGGCGCGGGGCTCTGCGCCAGCAGGACCAGCGTCAGGGTGGTGAACAGAATCGCGAGCCAGGACCGGCGCATGGATCTATTCTCGCAAAAAGCCGGGAGTTGGCCGATAAGGCTGGTATGGAGCTTCTCGGAATTGCGCTACAAGGATTGCAACAAGCGCAGGGACAAGTGGAGAATACGGCCCAGCGCATCGCTCGGACGGGCATGGAAACGGCCCCGCCCGAAGCTCCCGGCGATTCGGTGGATCTCAGCGGCGACATGGTTTCGCTGTTGAGCGCCCGGAATCAATTCGCGGCCAACCTGGCGGTGGCCCACACGGTGGACGAGATGCAGAAACAAACGCTGAACCTGTTGGCGTGAGAGGGGCCTACAGTGCCCGCGCTACCCGGCCAGCATGGACCAGCTTCTGACGCTTCGTGCCTGGAGCAATCGGGCGTTGCCGCGCGACGCCGCCTGATGAGCGGCCGTCCAGCCATCGGCATCCGCCCACGTTGGGGCTGGCGCCGTGCGCCAGCATCCACTGGATCTGCGGAATCTGTCCCCAACGGATCAAATCGTTGAGCAGCGGCTTGCCATTGGCGGTGGTTCCACCCTCATTTCCACGAAGCCGAGCCCGGCGGTTACCGGCCCGCGAGTTTCGCCGATCCTGCGAACTCGTTCCGTGAGAAAGCCGCGTTATGCCGCGCCGCCGAGAACACCTGCTATTTCGCCACGGTGAACTGTGCGGGCGCCGGGTCGCCGACCACGTCGGCGGTGGTGCGCCCGGACGGAACGCTGCTCTGCTACCAGCCCTACGGCAAGCCAGGGTTGCTCCTCGCCGACCTCGACCTTACCGAGGCCATCGGCCTACTCGCGGCGCGCTGCAAATCGATCCAGTTGCGCCGGTTAGACTCACGGCGGACTTCCCGTGAGATAATCCGGAGGGACTCTGCCGCTCGTCGATCGAACATCGGGGCGCTGCAACGAGCCGGAAGGCTGGAATCATCATGGCCAAGGCCAATTTCAAGTCCGTGGACGAATATATTGCGGCGCAGCCTGAAGCCGTGAAGGGCACACTCGAGCGCGTGCGGAGAGCCATCCGGGAAGCTGTCCCGGAGGCCGAAGAAACGATCTCCTACAAGATGCCTACGTACGAAGTGGACGGTGGGCCAGTGCTGCATTTCGCCGGGTGGAAGCGGCACTACTCGCTCTACCCCGCCGGCCGGCGCCTGGTGGAGGCGTTCCAGGACGAGCTGGCGCCGTACGAGGTCAACAAGGGCACAATCCGCTTCCCGCTCTCCCAGCCCGTTCCCGTCAAGTTGATAGGGCGCATGGCGAAGTTCCGCGCGAAGGAAGTCGCAGGGCGGGAGAAGGCGGCGGCGGCCGCGCCGAAGCGCTAGGCCGGCTTCAGAGCCCGCGGCTACTGGTCGCCGGCGCATCGAGTCTTCCGCCCAGTTGCCCGCAAGTTCGCTGCGCCTTACTGTGTGCGGGCGCCTAGCATCCCAGCAAGCTCTCCGCGAAGCCCCATTCGTCATCCAGCCACTGGCGCTCGAACTGGAAACCCGCGGCGAGCGCCAGACCGGCGATCTGATCCGCGTGAAATTTGTAGCACACTTCCGTCAGGATAGTCTCCCCCGCGGCGAATTCCGCCGCCATCCCAGCCTTGCCGATCAGCACCGTCTGCCGGGCGCGCGACCGCAGGTGCATCTCGATGCGTTGCGCTTCCCGCTGGTAGCGCGCCTCGTGGTGGAAGTGCCGCAGGTTGAAATCGCCATCCAGATCGCGGTTGATGCGCGCCAGCAGATCGAGATTGAAGGCCGCCGTCACGCCCGCGGCATCGTCGTACGGCCAGCAGACGGTCGAGCGGCTTCACCAGGTCGGCGCCCAGCAGCAGACCATCGCCCGGCCGCATCCAGGCGCGCAGCGCGCCGAGAAATTCGATGGCCGCCGCCGGCTCGAAATTTCCGATGGTGCTGCCCAGAAACAGCACCAGCAACTTCTCGCCCGCGCGGCGGCGCGACGCCACTTCGCCCATCCCTTCCAGGTAACTCTTTTCGATGGGGAAGATCGCGCCCAGCGGCTCCAGTTGGCGCACGCAATACGCCAGCGCGGTGGCGGAGAGATCGATCGGAAAGTAGGTCACGGATTGCCGCTGGCGCAGGCTTTCCAGCACCGGCCGCGTTTTGATGCCGCTGCCGCTGCCCAGTTCGGCCACTTCCAGCGGACCCGGCAGACAGCCGGTAATCTCGGCGGCGTGAGTCTGCAGGATGCGGGCGTCGGCGCGCGTGAGTCCGTACTCGGCGAGATGCGTGATGGCCTCAAAAAGCGCCGAGCCGACATCGTCATAGAGGTAGCGGCAGGGCAGCGTTTTCTGTCCGAAGCCGCCGAGCCCGGCGCGCACTTCGCGTACGAATTCGTTGTCCGGAGCCGGCGCCGTCATCACGATTGCACCAGGCGGAAGGTGGCGTACACGTAGGGATACGCCGGCCGGAACCAGTTACGGAACGAAGGCCGCAGCATGGCGGCGGCGGTGCGCGGCGACCCGCCCTTCAACACGTAGTGCGCGCCATCGAAGAACGGCGCGGAGTAGTTGGTGTAGAACGGCAGCGGCGCAAATCCGGGGAACGGGGCGAAAACGGTCGCGGTCCACTCCCAGCCGTTGCCCACGAGTTGCTGGGGCGCGGCGTCATCCTCAGCCGCCTCGTCGGCATTCACCGCGATGGGGTCCCAGCGCCGGAAATCGACGTTGGACGAGACGCCGCCGGCGGACGCCGCGCGCTGGAACTCGGCTTCCGAAGGCAGCCGCATCCCGCGCCACCGGGCGTATGCCTGCGCCTCGCAGTGCGTCACGTAGACCGGACCGTCGAGGGGCAGCGGCCACTCCCGGAACATCCCGCGATAGAGCCATTGCCCGCCGCCATCGCGCCAGAAGAACGGCGGCGCGGCGCCCTGCCGCACGAACTCCAGGTACTCGCCGTTGGTCACTTTGTATTTGCCGATGGAGAACGCCGGGACATCTATGCAATGCGCCTGGAATTCGTTGTCCCACCCGAAGCCCTGGCCTGCCGGCAGGCCGAGCTGCACCTTACCGGCGGCGAAATCGGTCATCCGGTGGCGCACCGCTCCCCTCGATGGCGGCGCCGGCGCATCGTCCGCCGGCACTTTTTTCTCGTAGGGAAGGTTGTGCAGAATGTACGCCAGCGTCTCGGCGTGCATCAGGCGGTGTTCGATGGCCACGTGCAGGCTCTGCTCCGGTATCCGCTCCAGCACGGCGTCGATGGCGGCGCGCGTGCGCCGGTTGTACTCTGCCACCTCGGGGACGCCCGGCCAGTCGCGGGGCTCATCGGAGGGGAGTTGGCCCGGCGGCGGGTCGATGCCGAAAGCGAACAGCCGGTCGAACTCCGCATGGAACGGGCGCAAATCCGCCGCGTGGCCGCGAACCAGGTTCCAGTCGAAGGCCTCCACGTGGCCCAGATAAAAGACGATGCGATGGCGCTCGGCGATGGGCCGGTCGTAAATTGCGCCCGGCCGTACCAGCCCGAACAACTCATCGGTGCGCGCCCTGGCATCGCGCAATGCTATACCCAGATCCGTCTGCATCTTCCTTAGTGTATCGAAGGCGGCGTCGCAAGAAACTGCGTTCCGGTCCATTTCCGGCGCGTACTTAGCTTATGAGTAAGATGCTTCAAAAGCCAGGAGGAATCATGAAAATCGTTGCCATTCTGTTGGCGGCCGCCGCGATGCCGTTGTGGGCGCAGGAAATCAAGCTGCCCGCCAACCTCGAAAAACTGGCCGCCAAGGCCGATCAAACCGTGGACGTCACCCTCGACGGCTCCATGCTGAAGCTCGCCGGACGGTTTATTTCGGGCCAGGGCGAAGACGCGGCCAAGACCAGGAAGGCGCTCTCGGGACTCGAGAGCATCACCGTCCGGAGCTTCGAGTTTTCCAGTGAAGGCCAGTACGAAATGGCCGATGTGGACGCGGTCCGCGCCCAATTGAAGGGCCCGCAATGGTCGCGAATCGTGGGCGTGACCTCCAAGCGGGAGGGCGACAATGCCGACGTGTATTTCAAGGACGCCGGCAACGGCAACCTGGGGGGCATCGTGGTACTCTGCGCCGAACCCAGGTCGCTGACCATCGTGAACATCGCCGGCAATCTGGATCCTTCGCAACTGGCGGACCTCGGCGGCCAATTCGGGATTCCCAAGCTCGACATGGCGATCTCCGTTCATGGAAAGAAGGACGCGAAATGAACCATCGCGTGGTGGCGCTTTTGCTGGCCGCCGCCAGCGCCGCATATTGCGCGGACCGCGAGTTCGACCGCGTGGTCAGCGCCATCGAAAATCACTACGGCGTCAAACCCACGCACGTCCCCCTACTGGGCGTGGCCAATCTTTTCGTCAAAGTGGCCCGCCCGGCGGGGACCAGCGGTTTCAGACTGGCGGTGTTCGAGGACTTGCCGGCGCCATCCGGCTTCCGTGACCAGGTGGAGTTGGACCATTTCATAAACGATGTCTGCCGCGGCGGCCTGCATGCCCTGGTGGTGACACATTCGCGGCCCGGCGGCGAATCGAGTTACATTCTGGCGGGCGAAATCGGCAAGTCCAGCAAGCTGCTGATCGCCACCTTCGAGCGCCACGAGGCCACGGTGGTCGAGGTGCGGGTTGACTTCGACACGCTGCTGCGGATGATCAGGTCGCCGGAGGAAGCGCACGGCATGTTCCGGCGAGAGCGCGACGACCGGTAGCTGGTTTCTGTCGCAAAACTGCGCTTCTTGTGGAATTAACCGCTCCCGACCGCTCCCTCACGGTCGCGGCTCAGTAACAAGTCTCCTGGGCGGCGGGGCGTTAGCGAGAGCGCGACGACCGGTAGCTACTGCCCTGGCGCCAGTTCGACGTGAAGCTTGAAACCGGCGCGTTCCATGGTTTCGCGGGCCGCCCCCACGGCGTCGGGAAGCACGTAGAAAAAGGCCCCGACACGCGTGCTGGCGAACACCACGCCGCCGCGGTACTCGTCGGCTTCCACGCCGTAATCCACGCCGGCCTGGCTCAGCACCGACTCCAGGCGCTTGGCGTCGCGCAACTTCTTGGCGATATAGATCAGAGTTGGTTCGCGGTCTTCAAAAAAGGAGGCCTCTTGCTTCATGTGACAGGCTCTTCCTCAGTGTAGCAATGGGCCGCTATTTCAGCGTGAACGGCGCCGATGCCGTCACGTTTCCCTTGGCGCCGCTGATGTTGGGAAAGCGTGATCTTGAGGGTCTCGGCGGGAGATGCCGGCTTGCCCACGGTCAGGGCTACGCGTCCCAATTCCGTGGCCGGGTTGCCGGTGGTGCTGCCGTCGCGGCGCCCGCCACATCGGGGGCATCGAGGATGCCCGCGCGGCGTTAACTTCTTTGGAATGGACGCGACGGTTTCGCGCTTTATGGCAGCCTTTTCCCGCCTGGGGGCTCTTTACGCCGCGCCGTGCTTGATCATCGGCACAACCGGCTCCAGGTCGCGCAGCACCCGCTCGAGTTCGGCCTCCTGGACCGGCTTGGCCAGCACGTAGCGGTTGTAGCCCTCGAAATTGGAAGACAGTTCCGCGTCGTAGCCGTCGGAAAGGAGGACAAAGCCGCCCACCCGGGACTGCATCCGCTCCGACAGTTCCACCCAGTTGAGGCCGGGCGCGTGCAGCGAACAAAAGGCGGCGTCGATTCGGATCCGCTGCGCCAGTTCCAGGCCGGTATCGGCGTTGGTCACCGGAACCACGCGGTATCCGCGCGCCGCCAGCAGGCCCATCAGTTGTCTCTGCGCGGCCTCCTCGGGCTCGATAACCAGGGCTGTCATTCCGCGGGAGTAGTCGCTCCCGCCGGATGAAGCCGGCGACAGAGGCGTCCGTTCGCGCGCCGTGGTGAGCGGCAATTCCACCTCGAAGCGCGGATCGGCGTGGTTTTTCTCGATCAGCCGCACTTCGCCGCCGTGGCCCGCGATCACGCTGCGCGTCACGCCCAGCACCGCGGCGGTTTCCTCGGGCTTGCGCGATACCGGCGGCCCGGTAAATGACACCTCCACCACCAGCCTCTTGGCGAGAACGCTGGTGCGCACCGTGATCACCTTCTGGGGCGCGTCCGCCAGAGACTGTTCGGCATGCACCAGAAGATTGAGAAATACCTGCTCCAATTGCCCCTGCGACCCCAGCACGTAGAGCGGTTCGCGCACGGTAAGGTCGCGGACCTTGATGCCCGAGGCCTTGCGGTCGCCCTCGCGGAACTCGATCAGGTTGTGGAGCAGATTGGTGAGCGAGACCGGACGCGCCTCCACCTGCTCGGCGGCGAACGAAACCAGGCGCGCGACCATGGCGGCGGCTCTCTGGGCCTCCGCGGCAATGGCCGAGACTTCCCGCTCCGCGCCGAACCCGCGGGCTTTTTCGAGCGCGCGGCGGGCCAGGTCGGAAATGGATGCCAGCGGCGTCTGCAGCTCGTTGACCACGCCGGAGATCAGCCGGCCCACGGCGGCCAGCTTTTCGGTGCGGAACAACTGTTCCTGCACCGAGCGCTGGTCCAGCAGGCGCAAGGCCACGCCGATCTGGTTGGCCAGGTGCTGCGCCAGCGACTGTTCGTCCGGGGTGAAATCGCGGACGCGATCGTCCTGATCCAGTCCCAGCACGCCGGTCACTTCGCCTTGCGTCAGCATGGGGACGAACAGCAGGCTCTTGGGCGCTCTCTCGCCATCCCGCGGGCCCATGGGGAAGGGGCTGCGATCGATGTCCGGAATGGCCAGAAGGGTGCGGTAATGGAAGCAGGCGACGGCGCCGGCTTCCGTCCCTCCGGGCGGCGAGGAAAGCGAGATCGAAGCCCCTGCGGAGTGTTCGTCGGCCAGCGCATCCAGCGTCTTGGTGGTGCGGTTGTAAACGTATAGGTGCACGCGCGTGACGCCCAACACCGCGGTGAGCGAAGCACTGACCCGTTTGAGGATGGCTTCCGGTGACGATGCGCTGAGGATCTCTTCGCCCAGACTATAGGTCTTGCGCAATCGCTCGCGTTGCCGGCGCAACCGCCGCTCCCGGCTCCACAGGAAAAACGTGATGCACAACACCAGGATGAGGCCGAAAGCCAGCATCAGCGGATCGAGCAGCCTCTGGCCGGCGGGGCCGAACGCAGTCCAGGCTTGCGCATCTGCCGGACGCACCCCAAGCGCCAGCAAAGCGCCTACACAGACGCAGTTCAGACCGCCCGCTTCTGGGCCGTTAACCATGAGCTCAGACTTCCGTTGAGGAAATTATCCGCCATTATGTCCGTATCCGGCAAGTTAACATGAGTCGTACTCAGGCCGATAACCCGCATTCCCGCCGACCTGGCGGCCGCGATCCCGGTATGCGAGTCCTCCAGGACAATGCAGTTGGCTGGCGCGGCTGCCAGCAGCGCCGCCGCCCGCAGATAAATCTCCGGATGGGGCTTGGGATGGATCGCCTGGTGCCCATCCACCACCACCCGGAAATAGCCCCGCAAGCCGGCCCGATCCAGCACAAAAGCCACGTTTTCCGGCTCGGCGTTGCTGGCCACGGCCAGGGGAGCGCCGCGGTAGCGATCGAGAAAGGGCCGCAATCCGGGCACCAACACCTCTTCGATCCGGCTGGCCAGCAGTTCGCGGTACAGCTCTTCTTTGGCTGCGCCGCGCGCGGCCACCTCGCCGGCGGGCAGATCCTCCCCGAAGAAATCGCGGACGATCTGGTCGTTCCGGCGGCCGTACATCCGCTCCAGCATGGCATCGGTGGTTTCCAGCCCGTAGCGCCGGTTGAACGCCGCCCAAGCCTCCCGGTGGAGCGGGTTGGAATCCACAATCACCCCGTCCATGTCGAAAATCAAGGCCAGCCCTTCAGCCAGCCTGCCGCCGCTCTGTTGTGAATCGTACACTATTCGGGAGCCGGCCCTTCTTGCAGATTGGCGTCGAGCCATTCCAGATAAAGAGCTGCGCCGGCCACTACCGGTAGCGCCAGCACCTCGGGAACTTCATAGGAATGCGCCTTTTCGATCGCGGCGCAGAGCTGGTCGAACAGCGGGCGCGAGGACTTGATCAACAGCAGGCATTCCTCGGAGCATTCCACCGCGCCCTTCCACCGGTAAAAGCTGCGCACGCCCGGCGCGATGCTGACGCAGGCCGCCAGCCCCCGATCGACCAGCAGGCGCGCCAGCCGTTCGGCTTCGGCCTCGCTCGCGCAGGTGTTAAGTACTACAATCTTATCCGTCATTGTTCAAAAAAACCGCGAAGCGAAACGCCAAGCGATGTTACCATTATCTTCCAGGCACTACGCACGATGCGAACGGTTCTTACTCGATGGACATTCGGGGCCGCTTTCTTGGCGGCCGTGACTTATGCAGTTATCACATTGAATGGACCGCATGGCGTCCGCGCGCTGATGGACAAGCAGCGCCTCATTCAGGAGATGCAGAAGCGCAACGCCATCGAGGCTCAGAAGATCGAACGCATTCGGGAACACATCGACCGTCTCAACGACAATCCCGCCGAGCAGGACCTGGAGATTCGCCAACGCCTCAAGCTGGTGCGCCCCGACGAAAAGGTCTTCATCACCGGGGAACCCGGCAAGCAGTAGCCTTCGCGCTTAGACCCGCAGCACCGCCGCCCCGCGGATGGCGTCGTTCTTCAACAGATTCAAAGCCTGGTTGGCCTCCGCCAAAGCAAACTCCCGCACCTCGGTGTGGATGGGGATTTCCGCGGCGATCCGCAGAAAGTCCGTGCCGTCGGCGCGAGTGTTGTTGGCCACGCTGCGGAGTACCCGCTCGTGATACAGCAGGTCGTAGTCGATGGGCGGGATAGGGCTCATGTGGATGCCGCCCAGAGCCACCGTGCCGCCCCGTTTGAGCGCGCGCAAAGCGGGGATGACGAGCTCGCCGGCGGGGGCGAAGATCAGCGCGCCATCGACGGGCTCTGGCGGCTGGTCCCCGGAGCCGCCGGCCCATACGGCGCCCAAGTCGCGGGCGAGTTGTTGGTGGCGCACGTCGCGGGAAATGGCGTACACGTCGATCTGCCAGTGGCGCGCCACCTGGATGGCCACGTGTGCCGCCGCTCCGAACCCATAGATGGCCAGGCTGCCGCCGTGCGGCACGCCGGAGAGCCGCAGCGTGCGGAACCCGATGATGCCGGCGCACAACAGCGGAGCCGCGTGCAGGTCGGAAAGCTCTCCCGGCAGTGGGTAGACGAAGTCTTCGGGAGCCGTTACGTATTCGGCGTAGCCGCCGTCCACGGTCCATCCCGTGAACTCCGCGGCTTCGCACAGGTTTTCGCGCCCCGAGCGGCAATAGACGCAGACCCCGCAGGTGCGGTGCAACCACGGAATGCCCACCCGCGCGCCCGCCGGGAATCGCGTGGCTTGCGGGCCGTTTCGCTCCACCACGCCCACCACCTGGTGGCCGGGAATCACGGGCGATTTGCGCGGCGGCAACTCGCCTTCGACAACGTGCAGGTCCGTGCGGCAAACTCCACAGGCGTGGACCCGCACCAGCACCTGGTTGCCGCGCGGCTCCGGGGCCGCGACTTCCGTGAATGCCAGCGGCGCGCTCTCGATGGGGGCGGGCGCCGTCAACAGGCAAGCCTTCATATATATTGATTGTCCCCCTAAACCGTCAGCGGCCGCGACGGCGCCTTCCGCGGCGAAATTATTTCGCCGGATGCAGCACCAGTTTCTGCACGCGCCAGTTGAGGATCTCGGAAACGTAGAGCGTGTTCTCGCCGGGGCAGGCCATTTCGTGGATCCAGCCGAACTCGCCGGGCTTCTTGCCGGCCTTCCCGAACACCCCCAGGATGTTGCCGTTGAGATCCAGCTTGAAGATCCGGCCGGGGCGCGAATCGGAGCTGTAGAGCACCTGGTTGGGACCGGGCGTGATGCAGATGGCCCACGGCGCCCCGACATTGGTGAACTGCTTCAGGAACTCGCCATCGCCGGTGAAGACCTGGATGCGGTTGTTTTCGCGGTCGCCCACATAGACATTCCCCTTGGCGTCGATGGCGATCGAGTGGGGCGTGTGGAAGTTCCCCGGCTCGGCGCCGCGCCTGCCCCAGGACTTGACCCAGTTGCCGTCGGCATCCACCTTGGCCACGCGCGAATTGTTGTAGCCGTCGGTGATGTAGCTGTTGCCGGCAGCGTCCCAGGCGACGTCCGTGGGGCGGTTGAAGGCGTTATCGCGCGCCGGCGGAGTTTCGCGGCCCGCGGCGGGCGCTTCCGAAGGCTCGGCCTTGCGCCCGATGGTCATGATGACGTGGCCTTCGGGGTTGAACTCGATCACCATGTTGGAACCTTCGTCGACGCACCAGATGTTGTCGTGCTTGTCGATTTTGACGGCGTGCGCGAAGGTGAAACCGTAGAGGTCTTTGCCGATCTCGCGGAGGAATTTGCCGGTGGGGTCGAACTCGAACAGGGCGGTGTGCGCGCCCCGGTTGTACACAAAGATGTAACCCTCCGCATTGACCGCAATGCCGGCGGCTTCCCCAAGATTCATGCCGGCCGGCAGCTTGAGCGGGTTGGAGAATTCATAAGGGATCTGGGGCTGCGCCCAAAGGCCGGCGGCGGACAGGGTCAATATGGCGAGCGTTCTCACGGTACCCTCCTGGTGAGGCAAGTATATAACAGTGGCGGCAACTCATCCGGCGGGGGGTGCGAAATGCCTCCGCTCGCTTACGTTCGCGGCTCGGTAACCCGGCCGTGTCGGAGCCGCGACCGTCGGGGCAATGCCGCATAGTTTTCCCACTTGCGGGCATCTGCGTAAATGGTGGGGCGGACGCCCACGTCCGCGGCCGACCCCCTGGTCGGCCTCTTCTCGATGCCAAGCCTATGAATCCGCAGC
>Ga0182030_10003983_pt1 | contig 31497 bp, 31 predicted proteins | sample 812S3MmetaG_FD_121299 | JGI IMG/M metagenome (GOLD analysis project Ga0182030, IMG submission 121299) | Permafrost microbial communities from Stordalen Mire, Sweden - 812S3M metaG (Illumina Assembly) | ecosystem: Environmental > Terrestrial > Soil > Wetlands > Permafrost | place: Sweden...
CTACTGGGGCCTCTACTGGCCGCCGGTCCGCGACTTCGCCCCGTTCCTCCTCGCACAGCTTCTCTTCGCCTACGCCTTCGACATGCTGCTCTCGTGGACGCGCCGCGACGACTACGCGCTTGGCTTCGCTCCCTTCCCCGTCATTTTCAGCATCAATCTCTTCCTCTGGTTCAAACCCGACTGGTTCTTCCTCCAGTTCGCCATGGTGGCGCTGGGCCTTATCGCCAAAGAGACGATTCGCTGGACACCGGACGAGCGCCGCGCCCACATCTTCAACCCTTCGTCATTCCCTCTCGCTGTCTTCTCGCTCGTGCTCCTTGCCACGGGCGCGACCGGCATCACATCGGGACAGGAAATCGCCACCACGCAGTTCTTCCCGCCGCACATCTATCTCGCGCTCTTCCTCATCGGACTGCCCGGCCAGTTCTTCTTCGGCGTCACTTCGATGACGATGTCGGCCGTCGTCACCACCTGGCTCTTCGGACGCCTCTACTTCGCCGCCACCGGCGTCTATTTCTTCTACGATTCCTACATCCCCATCGCCGTCTTCCTCGGCATGCACCTCCTCTTCACCGACCCCTCCACCTCGCCGCGCAGCGAACTCGGCCGCATTGCCTATGGCGCCATCTACGGCCTGAGCACGATCGCGTTCTACGAACTGCTCGGCAAAGCCGGCCTCCCCACGTTCTACGACAAACTCCTTCCCGTGCCTCTCATGAATCTTTCGGTAAAGGCGATCGATCGGGTCTTCGGTTCCATCAAACTCGCCGAAAGCCTGCACGGCTATCGACGCAATCTTGCTTACATGGCGGTATGGGCGCTCGTATTCACAGGCCTCAGCGCGACGGAGGCGCTCGGCGATGACCACCCCGGCCAGTACATTCCCTTCTGGCAGCACGCCTGTGATGAAGGACGCCGTTACGCCTGTCCCTACCTTGCGGATATCGAACTTACCGCCTGCAATCACGGCTCCGGCTGGGGATGCAATGAAGCGGGACGAATGGATATTACGCTGTCCCGTTCCGGTGAAGACCTTCGCAGAACAAGCGCAGCCCAGGCGCTTGAGCCTTTCAACCGGGGATGCGATCTCAAATTCCGGCCCGCCTGCCAAAACCTGTACACGCTGACTCACGGAGGCGCGCTCGTCAGCGCTCCACCGACTCTCGGTGACTATCGAATTCTGCTGCAAGGCAGCAAAAATGCAGTATCGGCGCGCCCGTCCGAATCGTTATTCGCGGTCGCCTGTAAGCAGGGTTGGCCGGACACCTGCGTCCGTTGACTACTTCTTCTTCTCCGCCGCCGCTTCTTCTCGCCGCGTGCCCACCAGAATTCCGGTCATTCCGTAATTCCCTTCATGGCATGCCGAGTCGAAGATCATGTGCTTGGAGTCGTCCGCGCTCTTCCCCATCTCGATCAGCACGGTCCACGGCTTCGTCCACGTGTGCGGATCGCTGAATGTGATTTCGCGCCGCAGATTCGCCGCGTCCACGCGCGTGATGCGCTCGGTCATCTTGTACGTCTCGATATCCGAGCCGCGGAATGGTTGGGAGAAATTCGTGGTCTCGATCACGAGCGTGTTCCCTTCCCAGTGCCCCCGGGAATCCCCCAGATAGAACTTCATCTCCGCCGGTGCGTGCGGCCGCCCGTCCATGTAGATCACGCGATTCCCGCCACCCGCATGATCGTCCTCCATGTAAATCCCCATCGACTTCGGCGACTGCACGATCTGCATCACCGTCCCCTGCGCGAACAGCGTGTTCAACGGCAAAAACGGCATCGGTACTCCCAGACACCGCGGCGACTGCGCCACCGTCTCCGGATTATCGTTGATCGTTCCGCCCACGCCGAGTCCCAGCGCACCACCGCGGCCGCCACCCGGCCCCAGCCTCTTCTGCGCTTCCGGCGTCAACGGCGGAATTTTTCCGTCCGGCGGATCGATAACCAGGGACGTCCGCTTGCCTGTCCGCAGGACCGAGTTGAACACCGCGTTATACGCGCCGCTCACATCCTGCGCACCGCTCTGCCGCATATTGCGGCCCGGATTGATGCCCTTCGCCGCGTTCGCCGCGGCCACTTCTTCGTCGGTCAGGAACGCCTTGTTGGCATTGGCCGCCGCCCGCTCGAGCGGCACGTCATACAGCACAAACCACGTCCCCTGCAGGTCGGGATCGCCCCAGGTCGTTCTCGGGGCCGCCCCGGCGGTCTTCTTCGACGCCGTCGCCGGCGTCTGCCCGGTCAGTGAAACTACGGCCAACGACGCGAGCGCCACACTTCCCGCCGCGATCATCGACACCAGATATGGTCTGCGCATTTGATCTGTCGGTGAGGATATCATCGCTGCCCATTACGGTCAAACCTTGTCTTCAGCGCCTAACCAATTGGAACCTTCACAATCAGCGGCCGGCATGCCAGAATCTTCGGGGAATGTTGCTGGAAGCGGCGCCGCGACAACTCGCTTCCGACACAGAACCATCCGCACGGGCCACCGGGACCCACGTTCCGGCTCTCGACGGCTGGCGCGGCATCGCGATCCTCATGGTGCTTTGCGCGCACGGTCTCCATACCGACCGGTTTTTGATCTTCGATCCGGGAAGCACTGGCGTCGAATTTTTCATGATCCTCAGCGGGTATCTCATCACCACGCGCCTACTGACGACCTACCGGGACGAGACCGGCATCGCTTTTTCCGGATTCTATTTGCGCCGGGCGTTCCGCATTCTCCCTCCCGCTTTTCTGTATCTGGCCGTTCTTGTGGTCCTCTCCGCGTTTGTGCCCCGCATCCGCACGTCTCGCCTCGAAATCATCGCCTCCCTGTTTTTCTGGCGCAACTATGCGTTGGTTCCGGGATGGTTCACCGGTCACTTCTGGTCTCTTGCCGTAGAAGAGCATTTCTACCTGCTGTGGCCGGTCATTCTCCACATCGCGGGCCGAAAACGGTCGCTGCAAGTGGCGCTGTCAGGGGCAGCGGTCTGCGCCTTCTGGCGATGGTTTGGCTGGACTCACGCAAAGGCAGTGTCCTTCAGCTACGTCCTCGACCATGTGCCCTACTTCTTCCGTACCGATACACGCGTCGACGCCCTGCTGATCGGTTGCGCCGTCGCCATTGCACTCAGCCGTAGCGACTGGGAATCAACGCTCCGGCGTTGTATCAGACCCGGGGCCGCCTTCGTTGTGGTCTTTATCCTCGGAGCGATGTGGCTGGCAGCCGGCCCATGGTTCAGCGGAGTCAAAGAGGAACTCGTGGCGGCCGTCCTTCTGACGATTATCCTGCTGCATCCCGCCACCGAATTGGCGCGCGTCTTTTCGTGGGCGCCGCTGCGAGCCGTCGGCGCGCTCTCATACAGTCTCTACATCTGGCAACAGCTCTTCCTCACGCCGGACGATATGGGCTGGTGGACGCGATTCCCGGCGAGTTTGCTGCTGCTCGCCGCCGTGGCAGCCGGGAGCTACTTTTTGATCGAAAAGCCCGCCATCGCATGGGGCGCGCGCCTGGCCGCGCGGGGACCGGCAGGCATCAGCGCCTGACCGCCTTCCGCCGCCATTCGCCCGCTTCCAAACCTGACCGCGTTGACATATCACCGCCCCCTTCGATAACGTAATGATTCCTGAAGGAGGTCTTTCCCTACATGCGAATCTCGACCAAAGGCTGGGCCATCGCACTTTCGGCCGCCGCGGTCACCGCCGTTGTCTTGTCCCTCGCCTCGCAGAGCGTCGCCCCCGCGTCCGCTGCGCCGGTCGCTGCGCCTTCCTCCGGCCGCATCGCCGGGCACCCCGACTTCAACGGCATCTGGGAAGCCAACAATACCGCCAACTGGGATCTCCTGACCCACCAGGCCCGGCCGCTCGTGGCCCAGTCCGGCGTGACCCCGGGCTCCGTGGTTCCCGCCGCGCCGGTGGTCGCCCTCGGTTCCATGGCCTGGATGCCCGGCGGACTTGGCGTGGTTGAAGGCGACACCATTCCCTACCAGCCCTGGGCCGCTCAGCGCAAAAAAGAGAATCAGGAGCACTGGATCGACCGCGATCCCGAACTCAAGTGTTTTGAGCCCGGCGTGCCGCGCGCTATGTACATGCCGTATCCGTTCCAGATCATCCAGAGCGCCTCGAAAATCCAGATGGTCTTCGAATACGACAATGCCCAGCGCACCATCCATCTCAACAAAATGGAAGACTACCCGAACGTCGCCTGGATGGGCTATTCAACGGGACGCTGGGAAGGCGACACGCTCGTCGTCGATGCGAAGTATTTCACAGACGGGATATGGTTCGATCGCTCCGGCGATTTCGCCAGCAGCAAGCTTCACGTCGTCGAGCGCTATACACCCATAGGCACGAACGCCATCCGCTACGAAGCCACCATCGAAGACCCGCAGGTTTTCACGCGCACCTGGAAAATCAGCATGCCTCTCTACCGCCGGCTGGAAGCCAACCCCGTGCTTGCCGATTTCCGCTGTGTCGAGATGGTCGAGGAGTACATGTACGGCAATCTGCGCAAAACCCCGCTGGTGAAGCACTGGGAAGGGCGCACCATGAATGTCGATATCACGCACAAGATTCCGCCGGGTGAATCCGTTCACGAGCGTTACGTTTCGGGCGACCCGCCCGGCAAGTAGTTGAGGTATATGCTGATGTATCAGGAGATCCGTTCCATGCGATTCTTATCTGCCGCCCTCGCCGTAGCCGGCGTTGCCCTTCTTGTGTCACCCGTGCGCATGCTGGCGCACCACGCGTTCGCCGCAGAGTTCGACGCGAACAAGCCCGTGCATTTCCCCGAGGCTGTCGTGACCAAAGTCGAGCTGATCAACCCGCACAGCTGGATCCATGTCGACGTCAAAAATGCGGACGGCACGGTGGAGAACTGGGCCATTGAAGCGGGCAGCCCGAACGTCCTGCTGCGCCGCGGCATCACGCGCGACACGCTGAAGCCCGGCGACAAGATCGTCATCGACGGCTATCAGTCGAAGGACGGCTCGCATCGCGCCAACGGCCGCGACCTCAAGCTCCCCAACGGCCAACAGCTCTTCCTCGGCAACTCCGGCGAAGGCGCTCCCTACGAAGTGCAGCGCCCCGGCGTCGACACGCAGAAATAGGTGGCACAGGCTTCCGCCTGTAACCTTTGGCGGCCGATCGGTGAGCCTTCGCCGATTCTCGTCACCGATCTGTCACGCCCGCGTTAATCCGCCGAAACATTGAATTGCGACCATAACTCCTCAAGGGGTGAGGTCCAATTCCATGCGGTTTTCTTCTACACGTATACTTTTCGTATTTGCCGGCACGCTTCTGCTTTCGTCCGCGCTCTACGCCCAGTTCGAGACCGCCGAGGTTCTCGGCACGGTGCACGATGCTTCGGCCAAGGGCGTACCGAATGCCTCGGTCACGCTGCTCAATCAGGGCACCGGCATCGAAGCCAAAACCACGACCGACGGCAACGGCGATTACGATTTTCCCAACGTGAAGGTCGGAAAATACACCGTCAGCGTGGAAGCCGCCGGCTTCTCCAAAGTTTCCGCGCCGGACATCGATGTCGCTGTCGAAGCCCGCCAGCGCGTCGATCTCTCCCTTCAGGTCGGTGCGGTTTCCCAGTCGGTCAATGTCACCGACGTGGCCTCCATCCTCGACACCGACACCAGTGAACACAGCCAGGTCATCGGAACCCGGCAGGTTGTCGACCTGCCCCTGAACGGTCGGCAATATTCTCAACTCGCCCTGCTCGCGACGAACGTTCACCAGTCCCCCGTCGGCGTTTCCTTCGGCCCCAACGGCACGCCGCGCGAAGGCGCGTTCAACGTGAACGGCATGCGCAGCACGTATAACAACTTTCTTCTCGATGGTCTCGACAACAACTCCTACGGCACCAGCAATCAGAACTATTCCAACCAGGTAGTGCAGCCTTCGCCGGACGCCATCACGGAATTCCGCGTGATCACCAGCAACTTCAGCGCAGAGTACGGCCGTGTGGGCGGCGCTGTGGTGAATGCCGCGCTCCGATCGGGCACCAACGATTTTCACGGCACGCTCTACGAATTCCTGCGCAATACCGACCTCAACGCCTTGGGCTACGTCTTCGGTGCGCCCTCCATTGTGGTGAAGCCCCCGCTGCACCGCAATCAGTTCGGCGTCACCATCGGCGGTCCAATTGTCAAAAACAAGCTTTTCTTTTTCGGCGACTACGAAGGCTTCCGCCAGACTTCGGGCTATTTCAATACGTATTCGCTTCCCGACGCAGCGGAGCGGACCGGAATTCTTCCCTACGGCGTGACCAATCCCTTCACCGGCGCCTACTATGCGGCAGGCACGCAGATTCCGGTTTCGCAGATCAACCCCTTCGCGGCGGCTGCGCTCGCAGGTTTAGCCGCGCCCAACAACGGCAGTGCGAGCAGTTTCGCCAGCAACCTGGTGGAAACCATTCCGCTGAAGGACAACGCCGATAAGTACGACGCCAAGCTCGACTACCAGATCAACAGCGCGATGAATGGTTTCCTGCGCTTCAGCCAGCGCAAGGATATCTCGTTCTTCGGTCCGGCGGACCCAGGCCCGGCGGGCGGCGATGCCAACGGATTCATCCACGCCATCCAGCAGCAGGCCGCCGTCGGTTACACCTGGGCGGTCAGGCCCAACCAGCTTCTCGACGTCCGCTTCGGCTTCGACCACGTGCTCGGCGGCAAAGAGCCGCCTTATATCGGCGGACCCAATATTGCAGCGGAATATGGCATCGCAGGCCTGCCCTCCTCGCTCGCCGGCGGCTTTCCGACCATGGTCATCTCGGGATTCAGCAATCCGACCGTCGGCAGGCAGGCCACCAATCCTCAATTCCAGAACCCGACCTCATTTGATCCCAAGATCAACTACTCGATCATCAAAGGCGGCCACTCGATTAAGTTCGGCTACGAATGGCTGATCCTCCGCACCGAGGTGCTCGATATCAATCCGCTCTATGGCCAGGACACCTTCAGCGGCCACTACAGCGAGCCGACGGCGGCGCAATGCGGTTGCACCGTCCCGACTTCCTCTGCCGCCATCGAGACTTATAACCTGGCCGATTTCATCTTCAGCGCGCCCAGCCAGATCGCACTGGGCAACAATCTGGTCACCAATATGCGCCAGCACGTGCACTCCCTCTATGCGCAGGACGACTGGCACATCACGCCAAAACTGACTCTCAATCTCGGCCTGCGCTGGGAATTCGCCACGCCCATCTGGGAGCGTGACAATCAATGGTCGAACTTCGACCCCGTCACCAATACCCTCGTGCGCGCCACCCCCGGCAGCCTCTATAACCGCGCACTCGTCAATCCCGACTACAAGGATTTCGGACCCCGCATCGGTCTCGCTTACAGCCCGGATTCGAAGACATCGTTCCGCGCCGGATACGGCATCAGCTACGACTTTTTCAACCGCCCCGGCAGCGCCATGGAGGACATCAACGGTCCCCTCGCCATCTTCGGTGTCATCAACCAGGCGGGCGCCCCCGGCTCCCCCGGTTTCCTCACTGTTCAAAACGGCTTCGCCAGCCCTCTCCTGAGCACGTTCAATCCAGTCAACTCGAATAACGATTACATTCCCGCCAATACGAGATGGCCGTACGTCCAGAACTGGCTGGTCTCCGTGCAGCGTGAAATCTTCAAAGACACGATTCTCGAAGTGGCCTACAACGGCAATCACAGTCTGCGCCTGCCGATTCTCGGCGACTACAACGAAGCCGCGCCCAACGCTCCTGGCGCAACCCTCGCCGTGCAGGCGCGCCGTCCCGACCAGTCCTTTGGCGCCATCACCTGGGTCGACCCCGCGGGCGACAACCACTACAACGGCATGTCCGTGCGCTTCGAGCACCGCTTCACCCAGGGTCTCTACGTTCTCAACTCCTTCACCTGGTCGAAAGCCGTCGGCGATTCCGAACAGGCGCTCGAGTACTTCTCCAACGCCACCGCCGCCAATCCGCAGAACATCTACAATCTCGGCGCCGAAACCGGTCCCAGCAGCTTCGACGTGAAGCTCCTCAACGTCTCGAGCGTCGTCTACAATCTGCCGTTCGGTAAGGGCGGCAAATACTTCAGCAACGTGAATCCGATTGCCAATCAGCTGATCGGCGGCTGGCAGCTCAGCAGCATCAACACCGCCAACAGCGGCCTTCCCGTCAACGTCTACTATTCGCCCTCCACCGCCAACGACGTGACAGGTCTGACCGCCGAGTACCGTGGCCAGGCCATCCTCCGTCCGAACGTCAGCTGCACCGGAGGCACGGGATCCAACGGACAGAGCACTGCCCAGATGCTGCTGACCTATTTCGCCGGCTGCACATTCTCGACGCCGCCGGCCAGCGCGCCGTTCGGCAATCTCGGCCGCAACGCCTTCCGCGGACCCAGCCTCGAGCAGTGGGACCTCGCGGTGAACAAGGACTTCTTCCTCGGTGAGAAATACAAACTGCAGTTCCGGAGCGAATTCTTCAATATCCTGAACCACACCAACTTCGCCCCGCCCAACCAGCAGAGCAACAGCGCGTCCTTCGGCCAGATCACCTCGGCGTTCCCGGCGCGCCAGATCCAGTTCGGCCTGAAGTTCCTCTTCTGATGTACCGCCGGCGATCTTGTCGCCGGTGCTTTGGCTAACCGAAGAAGCTCGACACGGAAACGTTCAAATCCGGGAGGAGCCAGCTCACCAGAGTCTCGCCCTCCCGGCATCTCCTGGCCCGACCCTCGGGGCCGTGGATCATCACCTCGCGTGTTTCCGGATAGATCTGCCAGACCTCGTGGGTGCCATGGTCGAGATTAAATTCGGCCTTGCGCAGGATCTGTGAGGCGTATTCGCTCGGCGAAATCACTTCCACCGCCAGATCGGGACTGCCGGAAATAGGCATCCTCGAACCGTCGATCGTAGCAGCACGCGGTGCAAGCACTACCCACACGTCCGGACGAAGCCGCACATTGGGGGCAATGGCAAATTCCACGTCAGTTGAAACCCACGCGCCTTTCGGTTTCAGGTGCGCTTTAAGAGCAAAGGCAACATTGAGGACGATGTCCTGATGGTTGGGCGTCGGGCTGACCAGCTGAATAACTTCTCCATCCAGCAACTCCAGATCGCGGCACTGCTCCAGCGGCAGCGCATCGAACTCCAGCCCGGTCATCGTCACGGCTGTAGCCATAAAATCTACTGCACTCATTATGCGCCATCCAGGCGCCCGTCCCCCTACTTCTGCGCCGACTGCTGCAGCGCCGCCTTCTCCGGATGCAGCGTCAGCTTCTGCAGCCGCCAGTTCAGAATCTCCGCCACGTAGATCGTGTTCTCCGCCGGACACGCCATCTCGTGGATCCATCCGAATTCCTTCGGCTGCCGCCCCGTGCTCCCCAACCATCCAAGCACCTTGCCATCCAGCGACAGCTTGTAGACGCGTCCCGGAAACGCGTCCGCGGAGTATAGATACTGCGTCGGTCCCGGCGTAATGCAGATGGCCCACGGCGAACCGCTCTGCAGCGTCCCCGCCTGACCCGGCCCCTGCACCGGCTTCGGCCCCATCCACGTGTGTGCATCCGGCGGCACCGGCACGTCGATATGAATCTCGCGCTGATAATTCCCTTCGGGATCGAAAACCTGAATGCGCCGATTACCGCGATCGGCCACATAAATGTTCCCCTTCGCATCCGCCGCGATGCTGTGCGGCGTATTCAGTTGCCCCGGCCCGCTGCCCGGCTCGCCGAACGACTTCACCCACTGCCCGTTCTTATCGAACTTCGCGATTCGCGAATTGATGTAGCCGTCGCTCAGGAAGATGTTGCCCTGCGGGTCCCACGTGACATCGGTCGGCTGCCGGAACTGTCCGTCGACGGGCGGCAGCGGCGGCCGCGGATGCTTCCATGCCTCCGCGCCTTCATCCGACGCTTCCTTTTTGCGCCCGAACACCATCACCACCCGGCCCTCGGGATTGAACTTGATCACCATGTCCGATCCCTTATCCACCGCCCACAGGTTGTCGTCCTTATCCACGCGGATCGCATGCGCGAACGACCACGCATACAGATTCTTCCCGATCTCGCGGATGTATTTACCGGTGGCATCGAACTCCAGAATCTGCGCCGCAGTCGCCGCGTACGCCGGTCCCGTCGAGTTGCCGCGCGAGAACACATAGATGTGGCCCTTCGAATTCAGCGCCACGCCCGACACCTCGCCCAGATACAAATCGGGCGGCAGCTTCAGCAGATTCGGATTGGAATCGAACGCAATCTCATGCGCCTCCTGGGCGAACGCGCACGAACTCACCACGAAGAATGCCGCGAGGAAGTATTTCATGAAGCCTCCAGGCGGCCAGTTTATCGCAGCCCCAAAGGCAGTGAGTCGCCGTAGCGGATGCCCCGCTCCCACGCGAGCAGCTTCTCTTTCAGCTCCAGCCCGCCGCCATACCCCGTCAGCTTCCCGTTCGCCCCGATGACGCGATGGCACGGCACGATCACCGAAATCGGATTCTGCCCGTTCGCATGCCCCACCGCGCGCGATGCCGCCGGATTTCCAATCCGCCGCGCCAACTCGCCGTAGCTGATCGTCACTCCGAACGGAATCTCACACAACTCCGTCCACACACGCTTCTGAAACGCCGTGCCCTTCGGCGCCAGCGGAAATTCGAACGTCTGCCTCTTACCCGCAAAGAACTCCTCGATCTGCCGCGCCACCGCCGCATTGTGACTGCCGCCGCCATCGCCCTTGCCGAAATAGAACTCCGTCACCGCGCCGCTCTCATCTACCGAGGCCCACGCCGGCCCGAATGGTGTGTCAAACCGCATTGCTCTCTCCCTTTAAACTCGCCCACACGTGATATGTCGCCAGACTCCGATACGGCGCAAACCGCGCCATCGTCTCCCGCACCACCGCTTCATCCGGCCGCTCGCTCATCGCCCGTTCCAGCCCCTGCGCCAGGCCCGCATCGCCCGCCGGCAGACAATCCGCAAACCCGAACCCGCGCAGAAACACGTACTGCACCGTCCACGGCCCGATGCCGCGCACATTCGCCAGCAGCCGCGCCGCATGTTTCGCCGAAAGATCGCGCACCTTCGACAAATCCAGTTCCCCGCCCGCCACCGCCTGCGCCGCGGCAATCAGGTACTCCGCCTTCGATCGCGAAAACTTCAGCCTGCGCAGCATCTCCACATCCGTCTTCGCCACCACCTCCGCTGACGGATGCGCCCGCAACCCACTGCGGTGCGCCTGTCCCAGCGCTGCGATCAACTCGCGCCGCAGCACCACCGCCGCCTTAAGACTGATCTGCTGCCCGATGATCGCCCACGCCAGCGCCTCCCAGGGCTCCGGCGTCAAAGGTATCCGCAATCCGCGCTGCCTCGTCACCATCGCGCCCAACAATGCATCCCCCGCGAACTGCCTCTCGAATCCGCCCGCATCCGCATCGAGACCCAGCATCCTGACCACGGCCCGATGCGCCCGAAACGCATTGCCGCCTTCCACACAAACCGCCGCGCCATCGCCCTCGAAAACGATCTCCGCAACCGAGGGTTCGCCCTCGATCAAGAAAGCCTTCTTCAACCCATTTACGAAGACCCGCTCACTCACGCTCTCCGCATCCCGCCCGTAGAAATCGAGCACTTCCCGCAACCGGTACCCTTCCGGCAGCTTCACCGTGAACCGGTTTGAGTCGCGCAGCCCCGCATACGCTTTCGGCGTCATTCCCGTACGCGCCAGCAACTGCTGATGAAATGCCGACGATCCCGCAAACCCCGCGCTTGCCGCCGCATCCACCGGCTTCATCCCCGCTTCGAGCAGCCGGCAAACATGTTCCACCCGCACCCGCCGCAGAAACGCCGCCGGCGACTCATGCCCATGCTCCCGAAACAAATCGTTGAGCGCCGTCCGGCTGACCCCCGCCGTTCCCCCGATCGCCGCGATATCCGCAAACGCCCCCGGGTCCTCCCGCACACACGCCACCGTGCGCTCATAGAGATTCTCGTACCACTCCTCACCGCGATAAAACCAATCCGGATGGCATCGGTGGCACGGCCGCAGTCCGCTCTTCCGCGCCTCGGCCGGGTTACGGAAAAACCGCACATTCTCGCGCTTCGGCCGCCGCGCCGGACACGACGCCAGACAATAAATGCCCGTCGACAACACGCCGGTCAGGAACTTGCCGTCGTATGCCGCATCCCGCGCCAGAAAGTGCTGATACCGCCTCTCGTCCGTCATCTCTGTTTCAATGTTACGGCGATCCCGCGCCCCTGTCTTCCGATTCCGACCGTTCAAACGCTATACTTCCCAATGACCCCGCGCCTGCGCTTCCGGATGCTTGGATTGGCAGCCGCCATCCTTTTCCTCGGCGCCATCCGTCTGGGAGACCTCCCCGGCTTCGACGACGCGATGTATTCCACGCAGGCGAAGAACATCGTCAACCACGGCCACTGGCTGGCGCCCGAAATCCGCGGCGCGCCCTCGATGGAACACCCGCCCCTTTTCGTCTGGACGCAGGCCGCCTTCCTGCTCGCCTTCGGTAAATCCGACCCTGTGGCCAAACTCCCCGTCGCGCTCTCCGCCATCGCGACCGTCTTTCTCATCTACTGGCTGGCGCGCCGCCTGCTCGACGATAGTCTCGCCGCATCCATCGCCATGTTTGTCATGCTCGCCACGCCGTATTTCATCAAGTACGCCGGCCACGCCATGACCGATGTTCCGGCCGCATTTCTTTTTCTCTGCGCAATCAGCGCCTGGTCATTGGCCGACGGCAATCCACGCTGGTATCTTGCCGCCGGAACCCTCATCGCGATGGCGCTCATGGTGCGCGGACTGATCGGCCTCGCTCTTCCCGCGATCTTCTTCGTCGACCTCATCGCCCGTCGTAAACGCCCGCCTCTCGGCTATCTCGTCACCGCGTGCGCTGTCGCGTTCGTCCCGATTACCCTCTGGTACGCGCATTTCCTTCTCCAGTTCAGCGGCCGCTTCGTGCAGATCCACGAAGTCTGGCTGAACAAAGAGGTCTTCGGTCCGCTCAGCCCGCCATGGCGCCGATATACGGGCCTCCCCGAATATCTTTGGATGATCGCGAAATCCTACTGGCCCTGGCTGCCCTTCACAATCGCCGGTATTATCGCCGTCATCCGCGAACGCCGCCGCCCGCTCTTCCTGCTGCTCGGCTGGATCGGCGCCGTTCTCCTGCTCTGCGCCGCCGCCCGCAGCCGCGTGCTCCGCTACATGCTCCCGGCGTATCCGGCGTTTGCCATCCTCGCCGCCATCGGACTGACAAGGCTGATCCCGCGCCGCATTCTCGAACGAGCGATGAACTGGGCCCCGCCATTCGCACTGGGGGCAGCTCTGGCGATCGCTCTGTTCTTCCGGCCCACTTTCCACGCGCGCGAAACCCGGGCCATCGCGGAAGCCGAGAGCCGCGCACTCCCGCCCGGCGCCACCATCGGTTTCTATGACAAAGGCGATCCACGCCAGGACGAGGCCAACGAAGTGGAGTGGTATGGCGATGATGTGCCAACCGAGCCGTATACCGACGCCGATCTCGAAGCCGCCCTGCGCGCAGGCCAGGTAAAAGTGTTTCTGATTGACCGCGCCACCTGGGAAAACCGCTTCGCCGCACGCCCGCACGATGTCATCGCGCAGGCGGGCCATCTCGTCACCGTGCGCCTGAGGTAGCTCTACTTCAGTTGCAGATTGATCTTCATCTCAGTCCGGTCGTCGAACAGACTCACCGTCTTCGTCGCACTCGACTTCCCGTTCGAATCGGCCTTCACCTCGTAATCCGCGTCCGTCGTCAGCCCCGTGAAAACGTACTCGCCGGTATCCTTTGCGATGAACGACCGCACCTGCAGCGTCTTCATGTTCTTCAGCTGCACTATAGCGCCAGGCACCGGATTTCCAGTCGCATCCGTCACCGTTCCACTCACCGACTTCTCCGTCGGCGTCTTCGGTTTCTTCTGACCGAACGCACTCGCAGCCAGCGCCATCACGACCAACGCCACCATCACCCGTCTCAGCATCGTTTTCACCTTACACCCACCACGCGGCCGTGGGCTTTTCCTTAATCACAATTTCATCGAGGAACCGCACCGCTTTCGTCAGCCCCTCTTCCGGCGACAGCAGGCTGTCCTCATGCTCCACCGACAGCACATAGTCATAGCCGAACATCCGCAGCGTCGACACAAATTCCGTCCACCACTCCGCGCCGTGCCCATACCCCACCGTGCGGAAAATCCACGACCGGTTCTTTTCATCCGTGTAAGGCTTCGTATCCAGCACGCCGGTCGCCGGCAGATTGCGCTCATAAATCTGCGTGTCCTTCGCATGCACATGGAAAATCGCTTCGCCCAGCACGCGAATCGCCGCCACCGGATCGATCCCCTGCCAGAACATATGACTGGGATCGTAATTGCATCCCACCGACTTCCCCGCGATCCCGCGCAGCCGCAGCATCGTCTCCGGGTTGTACACCACAAAGCCGGGATGCATCTCGACCGCGATCTTCACGCCATGGTCCGCCGCAAACCTCCCGTGTTCCTTCCAGTACGGCTCGACCTTCTTCTCCCACTGCCAGGCCAGCACATCCAGATAATCCGGCGGCCACGGACAAGTCACCCAGTTCGGAAACTTCGCATTGTTGCTGTCGCCGGGACATCCCGAAAAATCGATCACCACGGGCACACCGAGCTTCTCCGCCAGCTGCACCGTTTTCCGCGCCACATCGCGATGCGCTTTGCCGATCGCCGGATTCGGATGCAGCGGATTCCCATGGCAGCTCAGCGCGCTGATCGAAAACCCGTTGTTGTCGAGCTTGTTCCTGAACTCCTTGATCGCCGCCGCACTCTTCAGCATTTCCAGCCTGCAGTGCGGCCCGCCGGGATAATTCCCCGTACCCAGCTCGACGGTCTTCACGCCGAGCGCGGTCAGCTTCCGCAGCACATCGTCGAGCGGCATCTGCGAGAGCAGCGCCGTAAAAACTCCCAATCGCATCTCTTCTCCTTACCCTTCTCAGACCCATGTGGGGCAGGCTTTCCAGCCTGCGGACTCGCTTTCCAGCGGGTCCACGCCGGGTTATACCCGGCGCAACTTCAACCAGCGGTCCTACGTCGTCTTATCGCTTGCGTAGCACACCGGCTCCAGCCTGCACTCCGGGCATTTTGGTTTCCGCGCCACGCACAGCGCCCGCCCATGATGAATGATCTGGTGCGAAAACAGAATCCACCGCTCCGGCGGGACCACTTTCATCAGATCCTGCTCGATCTTCACCGGCTCCGCATGCTTCGTCAGATCGAGCCGCCGCGACACCCGCACCATATGCGTATCCACCACCACGCCCGACGCGATCCCGTACGCGGTTCCCAGCACCACATTCGCCGTCTTCCGCGCCGCGCCCGGCACCGTGATCAGTTCTTCCATCGTGCGCGGCACCTCGCCGCCAAACTGATTCACAATCATCTTCGCCGCGCCCACAATCGACTTCGCCTTGTTATTGAAAAACCCCGTTGACCGAATATCGTTGGCCAGCACCTCCGGCCGCACGGCCGCAAAATCGCCTGGCGTCGGATACTTCTTAAACAACCCCGGCGTCACTTCGTTCACGCGCTTGTCCGTGCACTGCGCCGACAGAATCGTCGCCACCAGCAGTTCCCACGGCGAACCATGAATCAGCGCGCACGTCACATTCGGATACATCTCATTCAGCGTCTTCAGGATGACGCCCACGCGCGCCTTCCGCTCGGCTTGAGTCTTCGGTCTCGCTGTTTTCGGCTTCTTCATTCGTACCGCAGCACCTCCACCGGCGTAATCCGCGTCGCATTCCGCGCCGGGTACACGGTCGCCAGCAGACTCACCGCCAGCGCCACCGCCGCAATCCAGAATCCATCGATCACCCGCGCATCGAACGGCACATAACTCAGCGCATACACCGATTCATCGAGCGGCACCCAGCGGTACGTTCCCGCGAAATAACAGAACGCATAACCCACCACCAGCCCGATCGCCGTCCCGATCACCCCGATCATCGCCCCCTGCATCACAAAGATCCGCCGTATCTGCGCTCTGCGCGCACCCATTGACATCAGCACCGCAATGTCCTTGTACTTCGTCAGCACGATCATCGTCAGCGTGATCAGAATATTCAGCGCCCCCACCATCTCGATCAGCCCGATGGTAATCGCCGTCACCACGCGCTCCAGCTTCAGCGCGTGAAACATCTGCGCGTTTTGCTCCTCCCACGTGAGCGTCGCATACTGCTTCCCCGCCACGCGATCGATCTCGCCCCTGATGACAGGCGCGCGATCCGCATCGTCCAGCCGCACCTCAATCGAATTCACCACGTTGCCTGACGACCCCAGCTTCTGCACCGCCCCCAGCGCCGCGTACGCCCACGTGTCGTCCACGTCAAAGAAATCGGTGCGGAAAATTCCCGCCACGCGAAACCGCATGCTGTGCGGCATCGGACCCGACGGCGTCAGCGTGCCCTGCGGGTCGATCACCGTCACCACGCTGCCGACGCGCAACCCGCCGTCGGTGGCCAGTTTCGCGCCGATGATCAGCCCCGGCAGGCCGCTGTCGTCCTTCAGCGAATCGAGCGAACCGCTTTCCAGGCGCCGCAGCGTATCGCTCGTACCCAGTTCGCCGCGCACGTCGATGCCCTTGAGCGTTACCAGCTTCCGTCCCAGCGATCCCGTGAAGATCACCGGATCGTACAGCACCGGGGCCACCGCGACCACATGCGGCACGCGCCGGATCTTCTGCATCAGATTCCGCCAGTCCTCAATTCCCACCAGCGGATCCTTATCCAGCACGTTCACGTGCGCCGTCGCCGCCAGCATATTGCGCTGCAGGGTGGTCTGAAACCCGTTGTTCACCGCCAGCGCGATCACCAGCGCCATCACTCCCGCCGCCACCCCGATCACCGAAACCACCGTAATCACCGAGATGACTTTCTCCTTGCGCCGCGCGCGCAGGTAACGCCCGGCGACAAACAGCTCGAACGACGAAATCACATCTCGTCCAGTTTTCGCAGCCGCGCCGCCATCCCGATCTCGCCCTCCGGACGCAGCAGCGGAAACAGAATCACATCCCGTATCGACGGCGAATTCGTCAACAGCATCGTGAGCCGGTCGATCCCGATCCCCTCCCCGCCCGTCGGCGGCATCCCGTACGACATCGCGCGCAGATAGTCTTCATCCATCTGGTGGGCTTCTTCGTCGCCGCCCGCGCGCATCGCCACTTGCGTCGCGAAGCGCCGCTGCTGCTCCATCGGATCGTTCAACTCGGTATACGCGTTGCCGAGTTCCCCGCCATTAACGAATATTTCGAAACGCTCCACCAGTTCCGGTTCATCCGGCTTATTCTTCGCCAGCGGCGAAACCTCGACCGGAAAATCGTAAATCAGCGTCGGCTGAATCAGCTTCCTCTCGGCGTGTTCCTCGAACAGCATCGCCAGCGCCTCACCCGGCGTCGTCTTCCCCGTCTCCTCCGTCAGCCATTCCGGATCGCGCAGATTCTCCATCGACGGCTTCTCTTCGTCATCCCAGTGCTCCAGCACCGCCTCGCGCATCGTCATCCGCCGCAGCGATCCGAAATCGAGCTCGATCTCTCCATACGGCACCACCGTACCGCCGGTTGCATCAATTGCGACCTGTCGCAGCAACTGTTCAGTAAGATCCATCAGACCGCGGTAATCCGTGTACGCCTGATAAAACTCGATCATCGTGAACTCCGGACTATGCCGCGTCGAAATGCCTTCGTTCCGGAAATTCCGGTTGATTTCATACACGCGTTCCAGCCCGCCCACGATCAGCCGCTTCAGATACAGCTCCGGCGCGATTCTCATGTAGAGGTCAATATCCAGCGTGTTGTGATGCGTGACAAACGGCTTCGCCGCCGCGCCGCCATATATCGGCTGCAGCATCGGCGTCTCCACCTCGATGAAACCCCGATCCTCCAGCTGCCGCCGCAGCGACGAAATAATCTTCGCCCGCGTCTCAAAGACCCGGCGGCTCTCCGGGTTCGCAATCAGATCCAGATAGCGCTGCCGATAGCGAATCTCCACGTCCTCCAGCCCATGCCATTTCTCCGGCATCGCCAGCAGCGTCTTTGAAAGGAACTCCAGGCTCTCGACGTGCAGACTCAGTTCACCCGTGCGCGTGCGGAAAATATATCCCTCCGCGCCGACAATGTCGCCGATATCCAGCAGCCCGAATAACTGGTAATCGCGCTCGCTCACCGCGTCTTTCCGCACATAGCACTGCAGCCGGGCGCCATTCTGCTGGACATGCATGAAGCCCGCCTTGCCCATGCGGCGAATGGTCTGTATCCGTCCGGCAATCTTCGCGCGCGGCGCCGGTTCTAACTGCTCCGCCGTCTTGTCACCAAAATTCCGCAGCACATCCGGCACGGTCGCTGTAAAATCGAAGCGTTTACCGAAGGCAGTAAACCCAAGGGCTTCGATCTCACGCACGCGCGCCGCGCGCTGTTCAAACAATTCGTCTTCCAGCGACAAAGTTATGCTCTCCTGAGGGTGGGAATTCGTTATTATAAGGCTTCGCGCCCAACTTCTTGCCTCGCTCTATATCCATTGTCATTCCCGCTTACAACGAGCAGGCGAGGCTTCCTGAAACCCTCCGCCGCATTGAAGACTACTTCCGCACCGCCGACTGGGATTTCCACGAAATCATCGTGGTCGACGACGGCTCAAAGGACGGCACCGCCGGCGCAGCCGCCACCTTCGCCGCAACCAACCCGAACGTCCGCGTCTTACGCAACCCCGGCAATCGCGGCAAAGGCTACTCCGTGCGTCATGGCATGCTCGAAGCGCGCGGCGACTGGCGCCTCTTCAGCGACGCCGACCTCTCCGCCCCCATCGAAGAACTCGAGAAACTCCGCTGCGCCGTTGCCACCGGTGACTATGAAGTCGCCATCGGCTCGCGTGCCCTCGACCGCTCTCTCATCGGCGTCCATCAGCCCGGCTTCCGCGAGACCATGGGCCGTTTGTTCAACCTCGTGATGCGCGCTGCCACCGGCCTCGCCATCGCCGACACCCAGTGCGGCTTCAAGCTCTTTCGCGGCGATGTGGCGCAGGACGTTTTCTCCCGTCAGCAGCTCGAGCGTTTCGGCTTTGACGCCGAGATTCTCTTCATCGCGCAAAAACGCGGCTACCGCATCGCCGAGATCCCCGTGCGCTGGAATCATGTGGAAGGCAGTAAGGTCGGCATGCTCACCGGTCTCCATGCCTTCAGCGAACTGGCCCAGGTTCGCCTCAACAGCCTGCGCGGCAAATACCGCTGACGCCTTCCCGTAGATGCCATTTATTCATAAGTTCATTCCGGGCCGCCTTCCCGTAACGGTGCTTTTGCTGCACGGTTCAGGCGGCGACGAAAGCGATCTGCTCCCCATCGGAAGTGCCGTCGCACCCGGTGCCGCACTGCTCAGCCCTCTCGGCAAAGTGGTGCAGCATGGCGCGCGCCGCTTCTTCTCTTATCCCGGCGCTGACGGTTTCGATTTCGACGAGGTCCGCACCCGCGTCGACGAATTAGCCGACTGGCTCACCACGATGCCGGTCGATCCCACCCACCTCTACGCGCTCGGCTATTCGAACGGCGCGAACATGGCCGCGGCGATGATGCTGCTGCGTCCCGGCTCCATCGCCGGTGCGTGCCTTCTCCGCGCCCGCGCCGCCGTCACTCCTGCGGAAATTCCCGCACTGAGCGGCGCACCCGTCCTCATCTCCGCCGGCCAGCACGATCACATCATCCCGGCAAGCGCCTCAGAAACTCTTGCTCAATTACTCACCCGCGCCGGCGCGCGTGTGGACATCGCAATTCAGAATGCCGGCCACGACCTCACTCCAGCGGATTTCTCGTTAGCGAAACAGTGGTTCGCCAAGCGGTATTAGTGGGGCCAGGCTTTCCAGCCTGCCGCCGGGCTTCCGCCCGGCGTCTTCAGCACTTCATTCATCGCCCCCTGCCGATAACCTTCCAGGTCCAGCGTGACGTACTTGTACCCCAGCTTCCTGAAAATCGCCGTCAGTCGCCGTGCCATCTCCACATCCAGCGCGCGGGGCAACTCCTCCGGCGCAATCTCAATCCGCACCAGTTCCCCGTGAAACCGCGTGCGAAACTGCCGGAATCCCAGCGCCTTGATCTCTTCCTCGCCGATCTCCACCGTCTTGATATTCTCGATCGTCACCGGCGTCCCGTACGGAATCCGCGAACTCAGACACGCCGCCGCCGGACGGTCCCACGTCGGCAGTCCCGCCGCGCGCGACAGCTCCCGAATCTCGCCCTTCGTCAGCCCCGCATCCACCAGCGGCGCTTTCACCTGATGCAGCTGCGCCGCCCTCTGTCCCGGACGGTAATCTCCCAGATCGTCGCAGTTCACGCCGTAAACAACGTTCTCAAAGCCACGTTCTGCCGCCATCCTGCCCAGCACGGTAAACAACTCATCCTTGCAGTGAAAGCACCGGTTTGCGTCGTTCTTCACATAGTCCGGGTTCTCGAACTCGTGCGTCTCCACATACTCATGCCGGATGCCGAACTCGCGCACAAACGCCTCGGCATCGCGCTTATGCGATTCCGGAATCGACGCCGAATCCGCCGTAATCGCCAGCGCTTCCTCGCCCAGCACCTGTTTCGCCGCCCACGCCAGATACGCCGAATCCGTGCCGCCCGAATACGCCACAATCACGCGCCGCATCCCGCGCAGCACTTCGAAAAGGCGGTCCTGCTTGCTCATCACTTTGATGATATGTTCTCCATCAGCCGCGCCACATGTTTTGCGATCACATCGCATTCCACGTTCACCCGATCCCCGGTCTTGCGTGACGACAGATTCGTCACCTCATACGTGTGCGGAATGATCGCCACCTTCACCACCCCGTCATCGACCGCCGCAATCGTCAGACTGATCCCGTCGATCGTAATCGACCCCTTGTAGACCAGGAGCCGGTCCAGTTCCCGTGGCACGCGCACCACGAGTTCCCAATTCCCGTCGCCCAATGCGCGCAGCGCCTCGAGCGTCCCCGTGCCATCCACATGCCCCTGCACCATGTGCCCGCTCAACCTCGTCTGCAGACTCAGCGGCCGCTCCAGATTCACCCGCGCTCCCGGCTGCAGCTCGCCCAGATTACTCCGTTCCAGCGTCTCCGGTGACAGCTCCGCCGAAAAACCATCCTCCCGAATATCCACCGCCGTGAGACACACGCCATTCACCGCGATACTAGCGCCCAGCGTCATGTCGGACAGCACGCGCGCGCATCCAACCAGCAGCCGCGCACCGCTTTTATGCCTGTCGAACGCCTCCACCTTCCCCAGCTCTTCAACGATTCCGGTGAACAATCACGCGTCCTTTCTCACTTGGCTCCACAAAGGTTTCCGAACCGTGACCGTGAGGAGCGGCAACGCGAACCTTCGCGATCAGGCGCTCAGACGTCTTTCCTCACCCAGGCTTCGACCGCAAATTCATCCGGCGGAATCATGTGCACCTCGGTTCGCTCAAGCACAATCGCATCCGCCCGGCGCATACGCCCAATCCCGCCCGCCATCGGCAGCGACGCCAGCCCTCCCAGAATCTTCGGCGCGTAATAAAGGAACACCTTGTCCACAGCGCCTGACTCCAGCGCCGCCCAGTTCACCTTGCTCCCTGCCTCGATCATCACCGACAGGCACCCGCGCTCCCCCAGCATGGACACCACATCGCGAATGTCCACGCGCCCGCGCGGCCCGTCGAAGATCTTCACCTCGATGCCGCGGCTCTCCAGCATCCGCCGCCGTTCCGCCGAAGCCGCCGTCGTCGCCGCCACAATCAGATCGCCCGCCGCACTCTTCGCCAGCTTCGATTCGAGCGGCAGACGCAGCGTCGAATCCAGCACTACTCTGATCAGCGGCCGTGCCCGTTTGCGCTCCGTGCGGTCGGTCAGCAGCGGATCGTCCGCCAGCGCCGTTCCGATCCCCGTGACGATCGCATCCGCCGCGTGCCGCAATTCCTGCACATGCGCGCGCGCGCGTTCGCTCGTAATCCATCCGGTGTTGTCTTCCGGCGCCGCGATCTTCCCATCCAGCGTCGATGCCGACTTCAGCGTCACCAGCGGCCGCCCCGTCCGCATGCGATAAAAGAACGCCTCGTTCAGCTTCTCCGCTTCCGCCTGATTCGCCGTGTCGATCTCGACCTCGACCCCCGCCGCGCGCAGCCTGCGGAAACCCTCGCCCGCCACCAGCGGGTTCGGATCCCCCGATGCCGCCACCACTTTAGCGATTCCCGCCGCAATAATCGCATCCGCGCAGGGTCCTGTGCGTCCCGTGTGGCTGCACGGCTCGAGCGTCACGTACATCGTGGCCCCGCGCGCGACATCTCCAGCGTCTTCGAGCGCCAGAACCTCCGCGTGCTTCAGCCCCTCATAGGTATGGAAGCCGCGCCCCACCACGCGTTCTCCCTGCACCACCACCGCTCCCACCATCGGATTCGGCGACGCCAGCGCCACGCCCTGCCGCGCCAGATCGAGCGCCTCTCGCATGTAGCTCATGACTTGAACAGCGAATCGATGAACGCTTCCGGATCGAACGGCAGCAGGTCTTCGACTTTCTCGCCCACCCCGATGAACCGGATCGGCAGCCCCAGTTCGCGCGCGATCGCCACGATCACGCCGCCCTTCGCCGTCCCGTCCAGCTTCGTCAGCACGATCCCCGTCACGCCCGACGTCTCTGTGAACTTCCGCGCCTGCTCCAGCCCGTTCTGTCCCGTCGTCGCATCCAGCACCAGCAGCACTTCGTGCGGTGCATCCGGGATCACGCGCGCCGCCGTGCGCCGCATCTTGTCGAGCTCCGCCATCAGATTGGTCTTCGTCTGCAGCCGCCCCGCCGTATCCACAATCACGTAATCCGTCTTGCCCGCCTTCGCCGCCTGCAGCGCGTCGAACATCACCGCGCTCGGATCCGCGCCCGTCTTCTGGCGGATCACGCGCGTACCCGTGCGCTCGCCCCACACTTCGAGCTGCTCGACCGCCGCCGCGCGGAACGTATCCGCCGCGCACAGCATCACAGTGTGCCCGTCCCCTTTAAGATGCGCCGTCAGCTTTCCGATCGTTGTGGTCTTCCCCGCCCCGTTGACTCCGACCACCATAATCACCGCGGGCGGCTCCGCCAGATACGCCAGCGGACGGTCGTTCGCCTGCAGCACCTCCAGCAGATACTCGCGGATCAGCCCGCGCAGTTCCCCCGCATCGCCCACCAGCTTCCTGTCGACGCGCTCCCGAATGCGTTCCAGAATTTCGTTCGTCGTCGTGACCCCGATATCCGCGCTGATCAGCGTGTATTCGAGCTCCTCCAGCAGGTCCGCATCGATCTGCTTGCGTCCGGAAATAACGTCTTCGATGCGCGAAACCAACCCTTCGCGCGTCTTTTGTACGCCGCTTTTCAGTTTTTCGAGTAGCGTCGGCTCCTGCTCAACCGAGCCGAATAAGGTCTGAATCATGCTTTCTTCGATGTTACCCGGTTAGTGGGGCCAGGCTTTCAGCCTGCCGCCGGCTTCTGCCCCGCGTCCCCCATCGCCATGAACTCCGTGAACCGCAGAGATCTCCAGGCTCTTTCGCGGACCAGGCTGGCCGAAGCCCGAACCTTATCAGCTTCCGGCAACTCTGACAGGGCGCCAGTGCTACCCGGCGTCACTACTTTCCCGACCGGAAACGCGTGGATGCCAGCCACAACCACAGTCTCAAAGAGTTGGTTCGGCTTGCTGATCTGAGGCAACACGAGATGCTGCTGTGACGCAGGATCAATCCTTACGCGACAAGTGGTAGCCACCGCGTTGGCTCTATTTCCGGGAGCACGAGGATTGGCGGCCGGTTCTGGCTTCACCCCGGCTTGACGAGGTCGGGGGCGCCAAGGCCTATGGCCTCATTCACAAAAATCTGGAAACAGAGGCTATTTCCCCGAAGCAGACTCCGACCTTGGCGATCATGACGATGTCCGATCCATTCATTCGCGCGCTGTGACGCATGTTCAACAAGACGAAGAGTGTATGCGATGCGCGACTCAGGGTTCACTTCGATGGTGGAGTGAGAGCGCGCTACCGTGCGTCAGGCGCGAGCGGATTGATCCAGCGCACTTCGGGAAACCGCCGGAAGTCCTGATCGGTCGACGCCAGCGTTGCGCCGTGTTCGATCGCCAGCGCCGCCAGCGCCGCGTCTGTCACCAGAGGACTCGTGATGCTGTATTCCCCAACCAGCCTCTCGATGATCGCCATGTGTCGTGGCCCAGGCTCCGGCACAACCACCCCCGGCTGCGCAAGCCACAGCCCGATAAGACCACACGCCTCGCTTCCCGACTTTGGGTTTGCCCACAATCGCGGGTTTGTACTGATGCGAAGAAAAGCCCAGAGAGTGATCCACGGCAGGCCGACAACTTCCCCGCCGGCCACTGACTTTTTCAGCCAGTCTGACACCGCCCGGTACTGCGGCGCGGCGGCATCGGTTGCATACAGCAGGATGTTCGCATCCAGAATCGTCATCGATGCCAGGGACCTTCGGCATATTCCAGCAGCGCTTCCACGCTGTCATAGTTGAGGCCGGGTTTCTGCCCCATATGCGTCGGCCTCATCGGTAGCGTGCGCCGCTTCGGCTTGTTGTCGACACTCACCAGCGCCGTCCGCAGCAGGTCGTTGAGCGTGTCCTTAAACGACGCCCCGCGCGCCCGGCTCTCCAGCTTGACCCGCTCTAAAACGTCGTCTTCCAGGGTCACCGTGGTCCTGATGCTCATGATGCTTCGAGATTAGCATCAAAAGCATCATCCCCCCGGGCGGCATCTTTTTTCTTGACACCCGCCGCGCTTTCCTGTTACATCATGTAGCAGATTGATGACCGGCAGTTCCAAACCGCCCCGCGCGGCCCTCAGCGGCCTCGAACTTCAGCTGATGGAAATCATCTGGACCCGCGGCCCTCTCACTGCCGACCAGATCCGCGAAGCCCTCGCCCCGCGGCACGACCTCAAGGATTCCACCATCCGCACCGTCCTGCGCCGTCTCCAGCTGAAGGGCTACGTCAAACACCGCCTCGAAGGCAAAGCATACGTCTACAGCGAGGTCGACAAGCCCCAAAACGTCGCCGCCCGCGCCGTGCGCCAGATCCTCGACCGCTTCTGCAACGGCTCGCTCGAACAACTGCTCGTCGGCATGGTGGAAAACAAAGCCATCGATCCCGCCGAGCTTCGCGCCCTCGCCCTCAAACTCTCCGAACCAAAGCGAAAGGAATAATCATGCTGCCTCATCTGCTCGATGTCTCCATTCGATCGCTCATCCTCGCCCTCATCGCGTTCCTCTTCCTCGCCATCGCCGGACGCCGCCGCACCGCCGCCCTGCAGCACGCCGTCCTGGCAACCGTCGTATGCGGCATGCTGGCTCTGTTCAGCTTCGGCAGCGCCCTGCCCCGCCTCCCGCTTCGCATTCTGAACGCTCCTGCACTCGCGAACGTGACGCCGCGACCCATCCCTGCGGATCGCCCGCCGCTCGACTTCGCCCTTCCCGCCATCGCCAGGCCCGTGACTTCGCAACCGCGCACGTTTCATTGGCAGGATCTCGCGCTCTACGCCTACCTCGCCGTCGCTCTCGCCTTCCTCGCGCACTTCCTCACCGGCATGTTTCTCGCCCGGAAACTCCTCGCCCGCGCGCGGCCCGTCGCGCTCGGCGTCGGCAACGTCTGCGAATCGCCGACCCTCGCTGTCCCGGTTGCGCTCGGCCCGAAGATCCTTCTGCCTGTCGAATGGCGCAGCTGGGACAGCGCAAAGCTCGACGCCGTTCTGGCCCACGAACGGGCTCACGTCCGCCGCCGCGATGGACTCATCGCCGCTCTCGCCGGCCTGAACCGCTGTCTCTTCTGGTTCCATCCGGTCGCGTGGATTCTCGTACGCCGCCTCTCCCTCCTCGCCGAGCAGGCCTGCGACGACGCCTGCGTCGCCGAACTCGGCGATCCCGACCGCTATGCCCGTCTGCTGCTCGAAATGGCTTCCGTCGTCGGCGGCGCTCACGGTCACGCTCTCACCATGGCCGCGCCGTCACACATCCGCCAACGCATCGACGCGCTTCTCGACGACCGCCGCACCTTCTCCCGGGGCCTCACCGCAACCGCATGGGCCTCGGTTCTTCTTTGCGCCATCCCGCTGGTTCTATGCGCCGGGATCGTGAAGTTCGACCGCCAGCCGCCCACCCTGTCACTCGACGCTCCACACTTGACAGTTCCGGCGCCACCGCTTCTGATTGCCCAGAACCAAACACCCGCGCCCCCTGCAGCCCCCGCAATCACCCCGCGTTTCGACGACGTCTCCGTCAAGCCCTGCGCCGAAGGCGACGGTGCCGGCCGCGGCGGGCGCGGCGGCGAAGGCGGCCGTGGCATCCCACCCTCACCCAACGGCGAAATCTATATCCACTGTCTGAGCGTGGTCGAAATCATCAATATTGCCGCCGACCTGGGGGACCTCAAACTCCTCAACGATCCCGGTGGCCCCAACGCTCTCGGCCGAGTGCAGGGCGGCCCGGCGTGGATCTCTACCGATCTTTGGACCATCGACGCCAAAACCACCGATCCCGTCGCCAGTCACTGGAACCTCGTCGGTTCGTCGCCCACATCCAGGATATTCAAGGGCACAATGACGGTCGCTATGCTCGAAGAGCAATTCCGGCTCCGGACTCACCGCAAAGTGGAAGAAGTCCCGATGTACTCTCTCACCCTTGCTCCCGGCGGCCCCGGACTCCAGCCCACTCCGGAAGACGGCTGCATCAGAATCAATCCCGACGGGCCACATGTCGCCTCTGATTTCGCTCCCGTAAACGGAAAACCAGTGTGTGTCCAGGGCGCGGGTTGGGAAGGACCCAACTGGACCATCAACGCCGCCGGTCAGCCTCTGGACCGGCTCGTCCGCACGCTGCCCGCCTTCATCCTCGATCGACCTGTGCTCGACAAGACCGGACTCACCGGCCAATACACCTATCACCTCAAATTCGCGCACGATCAGTTCGCCCCCGGCCGATTCCCGTCCGGCATGAACCCTTTCACCGCGCCCACCGCCGACGACCCGCTCGCCCCCACTCTCAACACCGTACTCGAACAGGAACTCGGCCTCACCCTCGTCCCGGACAAAGGTCCGCGCGAGTTCATCGTCATCGACAGCGCCGCCCGGCCTCCGTCCAACTGAATGCCGCCCGTTTTATGCGGGCCGCACCACCAAAAGCAATCTGCGAACGCGCCGGTTCCAGAAATTTCCGATACCCCGCGGCATGGTCGGGGCTATCGTGCGAGACCATTTTGCCTCATCCCGAACAGAAAGCCACGAATACTACTTACCCGGTCGACTTGTTCACTAACAATAGGTAACGCTGCGGTACTATGCTTAGGGAATCCTGCGCAGACTACTGGGCATGACTCGGGCAAATAAAAGAAAGAATTGCAAATTAAGTTAAAGGGTATTGGACAAAACTGAGCAGATCAGTTTAATCTGATACCGTGCGATGCGCAGAGTGCGATCAACTTCGGGTGGAATGCGAGACCACACAGCGTGCCTACGCCCAAGCCGTGACAGTGCTTAGCTCGGCGCCGGTCGGGATTACTTCCGAGGAGTATAACCGGCTTCGCGAGCTCGAACGCAGAGCCAAGATCAATCGCACCGCAGCCACCATGGCCCTGATGCGCCATCAGGACTCCCACGCGTTTCTCCTCAATAATAAAGAGCAGCAATCAGCCCAGGGCAACCCATTAGGTCTGGCTTTCAACTCCTGAGTTCGCACGCCACACGGTATAATTGGGCTGGCAGAGGTTCTTGCCAGGCTTCCCCCGTTTTAGCTGCGGAAGAGCTTGGAAAAAGTTAGATTTTTCCAAACGAACCCAGCATGTCGTTGAAAACAAAAGGCGGCATGCAGCGGACCGATTCGGTCGTAATTCCCGTTGACTCACAGCCTTCGCGGCGTTAACATAGATTCAGGACGATTTTGGTCCTTGTTCTATGCTCAAGCTGACGAAAAAAGCCGACTACGGCCTTATCGCCCTTCGCCACCTCGCTTCCACACCCGGCGGCATGTCGAGCACCAAGGACATTGCCGAGGCCTACCATTTGCCTGTTCCACTTCTGGCTAAGGTGCTTCAGCGCCTCACCCGCGCAGGCATCCTGCAGTCGCTTGCCGGCACCAATGGCGGCTACAGACTGGCGCGCGACGCCGCCCGTATCAGCGCCCTCGAAGTGGTACGGGCCATCGACGGCCCGGTGATTCTGACGCACTGTTTCACCGAGCATGGCCGGTGCGATCAGTCGGACAACTGTACCGTGCGCGAGCCCCTGCGCCGCGTGCACGAAGCGATTCTGGAGCTGCTGAACAAGTTCACCATCACGGATCTTGCGGAATCTCCCGCGGCCGTGACATTGACGCCGCTGCTGCCGATAAATCATCAGACATTGCATCCAGCCGAGCCCGCCGGCATCAGGAATTAGAGAAGGAAATGAAGACTCCCATTTATCTCGACAATCATGCGACGACTCCCGTCGACCCTCGCGTCCTGGACGCGATGCTGCCCTATTTCACCGAAAACTTCGGTAACGCCGCCAGTCGGAATCACGAATTTGGCTGGGTCGCCGAGCAGGCCGTCGACAAAGCCCGCAAGCAGATTGCCGACCTTATCGGCGCCACCGCGCGCGAAATCATCTTCACCAGCGGCGCCACCGAATCCGATAATCTCGCCATCAAAGGCATTGCCGAGATGTACGCCGAAAAGGGCAATCACATCATCACGGCGGCGACCGAACACAAGGCAGTTCTCGACACCTGCAAGAAGCTCGAGAAGAACGGCTGCCGCGTCACCTATCTGCCCGTCAAAGGCGATGGGTTAATCGACCTCGACATGCTGCGCGAATCGATCACCGACAAGACGATCCTTGTCACGATCATGTACGCCAACAATGAAATCGGTGTGGTGCAGCCCGTCGCGGAAATCGGCAAGATCTGCCGCGAACGTGGCGTCATCTTCCACACGGACGCTGTCCAGGCGATCGGCAAGATCCCGGTCGACGTCAATAAAGACAACATCGACATGCTGTCGATCAGCGCCCACAAGCTGTACGGCCCGAAAGGCGTCGGCGCTCTCTACGTACGGCGTAAGAACCCGCGCGTGCAACTCACCGCCCAGATGGATGGCGGCGGACACGAGCGCGGCATGCGTTCCGGCACGCTGAACGTAACCGGCATCATCGGCCTCGGCGAGGCCTGCGCCATCGCGCAGAAGGAGATGCCAGAGGAGACGAAGCGGCTGCAGTATCTGCGTGACAAGCTCCGCGCCAGGCTCGAAGCCGAGCTTGACGAAGTCTACGTGAACGGCAGCTGGGAGCATCGCCTGCCGCACAGCCTGAACATGAGCTTTGCCTACGTGGAAGGCGAGTCGCTGCTGATGGGCATTAACGATGTCGCGGTGTCGAGCGGCTCGGCCTGCACTTCGGCCACGCTCGAACCCAGTTACGTACTGAAAGCTCTCGGCCTCGGCGACGACATCGCGCATTCCTCGATCCGCTTCGGCATCGGCCGCTTCAACACGGAAGAACAAATCGATTACGTGGCGGACAAACTGATTCACGTGGTAAAGAAGTTACGCGAACTTTCGCCGCTCTACGAGATGGCGAAAGAAGGCATCGACCTGAGCAAAGTCTCATGGGTTACAGATTAATCTGACAGGAGATTCAGCATGGCATATTCCGATAAAGTTCTCGATCACTATAACAATCCGCGCAACGTTGGCTCACTCGACAAGAGCGCTGAAAACGTCGGCACCGGCATGGTCGGCGCACCCGAGTGCGGCGACGTGATGAAGCTGCAGATCCGCGTCAACGACGCGAGCGGCATCATCGAAGACGCGAAGTTCAAGACCTTCGGCTGCGGCAGCGCCATCGCCAGTTCTTCGCTCGCCACCGAATGGCTGAAGGGCAAGACCGTCGACGAAGCGCTCGCCATCAAGAACACGGACATCGTGAACGAACTGAGCCTGCCGCCGGTGAAGATTCACTGCTCGGTGCTCGCCGAAGACGCCATCAAAGCGGCGATCAACGACTATCGCACCAAGCAGACAAAGCGCGTTCCGGCCGAACAATCGGTGGCGTAAATGGAATCGGTTGTCGAAAACGCGGCGGGCGTCACGGTCACCCCGAAAGCTGTCCAGAAGATCCGGCAGACGTTCGAGAAGATGGGCGTCGTCGGAGGCCTTCGCCTCGGTGTTCTGGGGGGCGGCTGTTCGGGCCTGAGCTATCAGTTCAAATTCGACACTAAACCTCGCCCGGCCGACAACGTTTTCGACTTCGACGGCGTGCAGATTTTCGTCGACCCGAAGAGCATCCGCTACCTGCAGGGCATGACGCTCGACTACAAGGAGTCGCTCATGCAGTCCGGCTTCGTGTTCGAAAATCCGAACGCGAAGAAGAGCTGCGGCTGCGGAACGTCCTTCTCGGCGTGAGCGGCTATTTCGAGGCGTTCGGCATAGAGCGGAAACTCGCGCTCGATGCCAAAGATCTGGAGACCCGCTTCTACGCACTGAGCCGTCAACTTCACCCCGATCTGCATTCGCGCAAGACCGAGGCGGAGCGTCACCAGGCGGAGGAAGCGACTGCCGTTCTCAACGACGCCTACCGCACTCTGCGCGATCCGATCGCCCGCGCCGAGTATCTGCTGAAGCTGGAAGGCTTCGACATCGGAGAACAGGGCACAAAAGATGTTCCGCCCGAGTTGCTGGAAGAAGTTTTTGAGCTCAATATGGCCCTCGAGGAAGCCGACACCGAACAGATCGGGTCCTTGCGCCAGCGCTTCGAAGGCATGCAAAGGGAGCTCGATATCGAAATGCACGAAGCCTTCGCGCAATGGGACTCGACGCGCAGCCGCGATGCGCTCGCCACCGTTAGAGGCCTCCTGAATCGGCGCAAATACATTACGAATCTGATCTCTCAAACGCATGTTCCAGACTGACTTCTTTGTGGGGCGGATTGTTAATCTGCGGCCGATTTGCCAAATCGGCCTGGCCGCTTGCCAACGCAGACCCGGAGTTTGACCAAGGCCTATGTTCCAGATTGAATTTGAAAACGACAGAGTGGTCGGCATCGACCTTGGCACCACCAACAGCCTCGTCGCCGTGATGAGTGAGTCGAACCGCCCCGAAGTCATCGTCGGCGAAGACGGCGACAAACTCGTGCCCAGCGTCGTGTCGCTCTCAACCGAAGGCGGCATCATCGTCGGCAACCCGGCGCGCCAGGAACTCATCGACCATCCCGACCGCACCATTTACTCCGTCAAACGCCTCATGGGTCGCGGCATCGCCGACGTGCAGGAGGAGCTGAAGCTCTTCCCCTTCCACATCGCCGACGGCAGCGAATCCATCATCCGTGTCGAACTCGGCGAAAAAACGTTCACGCCGCCGGAAATCTCGGCTTTTGTTCTTCGCCAGCTGAAGAAGAACGCCGAAGCCGCTCTCGGCTTGCCCGTCACGAAGGCCGTCATCACCGTCCCGGCGTACTTTAACGATGCCCAGCGCCAGGCCAC
>Ga0182030_10003984_pt1 | contig 31493 bp, 28 predicted proteins | sample 812S3MmetaG_FD_121299 | JGI IMG/M metagenome (GOLD analysis project Ga0182030, IMG submission 121299) | Permafrost microbial communities from Stordalen Mire, Sweden - 812S3M metaG (Illumina Assembly) | ecosystem: Environmental > Terrestrial > Soil > Wetlands > Permafrost | place: Sweden...
CCCGGCCGCAGTACGCTCATGCGGTGGCGGAAACGTCGTACGCATCCTGCGGCGATCTGAGCCTGGCGTATCAGGTGTTCGGCGACGGGCCCGTTGAGCTCGTCTTCGTCGGGCCGTTCGTCAGCCACGTCGAGCTGTTTTGGACGCTGCCCGAATTCAAGGCGTTCTTCGAGCGTCTCGGCACCTTCTGTCGCGTCGTGGTGTTCGATAAGGCCGGGGTCGGGTTGTCGGACCCGGTCCCGAAGGTTCGCTCGGTGGATGATCGAGCGGCCGAGATCGAGGCCGTCATGGACGCCGTTGGCTTCGGAAAGGCCGTCCTCTTCGCTTTGAGCGAGGGTGGCCCGGCCGCCATTGTCGTGGCGGCACGACGACCGGAGCGAACGCGGGCGTTGATCCTCCACGGCACGTACGCCTACTTAGGCGGTCTTGAATGGGACGACTTAGATCGCGCCACGACCGAGGTCCGGGCGCGTGTCCTTCGCGAACTGGGTGAGGACTACACGCCGTCGACGCAGCAGATCGAACGCTGGCAGGAATTCGGCGACGCTGTCCGCTCAGATTGGGGCGACGGTAGGGCACTCAAGTGTCTGGTGCCGTCGGTTCGGTCGATCCGCCAGCTCGGAATGTTGGAGCGGATGTGCGCGAGCCCCGGAATGGCACGGGCGACAGTCGAAGCGTCGTTCGGGATCGACGTGCGGCCGATCCTGCCGACGATCACCATCCCAACCCTCATCGTCCATGCCCGCGGGGACCCCGGGGTGCCGGTGCAGGATGGCCGATACCTCGCCGACCACATCTCTGGGGCGCAGATGCTTGAGGTCGAGGGCGTGGACCATGCGCCCTGGTTCACCGATTCCGACAGGACCACGACGCGGATCGAGGAGTTCCTCACCGGCAGCCATGCAGCGCCGCCACGGTCACGTCGCGCCCTGCGCACCGTGTTGTTCACCGACATGGTCGCATCGACACAGCACGCCGCGGCGGCGGGCGACGAGCGGTGGCGTCAGGTACTGCACCGCTTTGATGAAATCACGAGCGAGCTCACGCAACGGTTCGAAGGCACGGTGGTCAAGAGCACCGGCGACGGCCACCTCGCCACGTTCGACGGCCCGACGCAGGCCATCTGCTGCGCCGAGGCGTTGCGCGCTGACGCCGAGACACTGGGCATCCGGATCCGCTCCGCGATCCATACGGGCGAGTGCGAACTGCTCGACGCGGACATAGGCGGGATCGCGGTACACGTCGCCGCCCGGATACTCGGGCAGGCCGGCGCTGGCGAAATCCTCGTCACCCGCACCGTGCGTGACCTCGTCCTCGGCTCGGGCATTGGCTTTGACGACCGCGGCAGCGTCGAGCTGCGAGGAGTGCCCGGCACTTGGCAACTGCTGGCGGTCGACCGGCGCGGTGCGCGGGCGGGAAGTGCTGAGGCTGCGCTGGCGTCGATGCCTACCCCCGGCCCTCGCACCGCGATGCGCCGGTCGGATCGCGCCGTGGAGGTCATTGCCAGACGGACACCGTGGCTCCTGCGCGGGGTGGCCCGCCTGACCTAGGCCGCGGACCACCGATGAGCAGAGATGCGTTGAGCCGCAACGCGGTTTACGCCCTCACACCGTGCGGAATAGCGACCGTTACAACGTAATGCCGGGTGCCGGACGGGCCCGGTCTCGGAGGCTGAAATGTCCTCCGCGTAATCGGTGCCATTCCACGGTGCGTGCGCTCAGGAACAGTTCGGCGCCGATCTCGGGGTTGGTCCGCCGGGTCCGCGCGAGCTGGGCGATTTGATGCTACTGAGGGGTCAATCCGGCGCCGGGGTCCTCGCGGTGGGCAGCTGCCGTTCATTCTTAGTCCGTTGCGCCGCAGCGTTTTCCGTCAGAGATCGTCCTCAGACTGGATCTGTTGTGTCCCATGGAACCATCGGCGACACCCAATGAGTGACCTCCTCCACCTGGTCGTTTCGATGGAGGTGCCGGGGTGGCTGCGCGAAAGTCGCGTAGGGACGGCAGCGCACGACGACTCGATCCTCTTTGTCCGCCATCTGCGCGACGTACGGCCGGGCCTCGTCACCGAGCGGCTGGCCCGACATGCGTCCGGCCACGGCCATCATCACATCGACCGCGAGGTCGCGGTCTCGGTCGATGACTGCATCGGCATACACCTGCAGATAGACAAACGGCCACCGCTCGTCGAGCACGCATAGGCTCACTTTGCCATCGCGTGTCACCGCACGAGCCTTGCCGCGTGGGGCCATCGTCGAGACCAGCAGTTCGTCGTCATCGGTGGGCACGTAGTACACGACCGACATGGCTGGGCCGTCGTGGCGGCGGCGGTAGCCGTAAACACACGTGCGGTGCGTGCGCACGAATTCTCGCCGCTCCGAAGGCAGCATGTCGCGGTCTGTGGGAGCCGTGAAGGGCTCGGTGGCGAGTGGAAGCAACATTTTCGGACGCTTCTCCTTGTCGGGTTTGGGATGGTGTGGTTCTACGCCACGATGGTCAGTGTCAGCAGGGCGATGGCTGCCAGTCCAGTGATCGCCGCGGGAAGCAGGACCGCCATAAGGAGTACGACTACGGCGGCAGTCACGATGGCAAGAGGTTTGACCACGATTCCGACCAGCAGACCCACCACAGCGGCCAATTGAGCGATGCCGATAAAGCGGCTGAGCCGCAAGCTAATCCCGAGGTGTGCGGCATTTTTGCGTGCGGTGCCGGTGCCGAGGATCTTGATGATCCCGGTGAATGCGAACTCCACAGCCAGAAGGATCGACAAGATGACGGTTGCAATGTGCATCGCTAATTCCCAGAAGTCAGTAGCCAGGTCCTAATTGACGCAGATGGTTCCGTTGAGATGCGTGCCGTCGCCGGTAAGGCATCCGTGGGGCGGATCCTTGGGCAACCCAGGCGGGAGGCAGTTTTGCCTCTCGTTGTCCCAGTACCAGCCCGTAGGACAGTCAGCCAAGTTCACGGCCGCCGGAGTCATCGCCAGGGATGCCAACCCGACACTCGCCACGGCTAACGCGGTCGCTGCCGATCGGGCGATCCTGAGTTTGTTCATGCTCCTCGTTCTCTTTCGCTTAGTCGCGCTTCATCGTCGTGCCTTCTGTCAGGCTTGAAACGCACTGTCACGAGTATCCGCGTCGACGGCGGTGAACAACTTCAGGCCACCCGTAGTCATGTGTACCGGCTAGCAGGAATTCAGTTTATTTTCCCGATCTGCCATAGCTTGACGCGCATCGACCTGAAAGCGAAATGCTTTGCGAGCCACTGCAATTCTGACGATCCGTCAGAATCTCACCACTTCGGGCACTTTACCTGCTGGCAGGTATGTCCCTTTGGAGGTGGCGGTAACGACATGCCGCCGCAGAACCCGGATGCTGAGAAGCAACACCGCGTCAGCACCCCAGCTGCGCGGAATCGCTTGCCACAAGCGATGTTCAAGAACGAAGTACGACGTCCACAACAGCGGCTGAGGAGCCGCTTGGCAACCAGATGGAGTAAAGACCATGGCATACCGGACCGTTAACCCGTACAACAACCAGGTCGTGGCTAATTTCGATGACCTGACCGATGCGGAGGCGATGAACCTTCTTGCGCAGGCGCAGAAAACCTTTGAGTCCTGGAGCCAGATGTCGTACGCCGAACGCGGCGCCGTGTGCCGGCGTGCCGCAGCCATCCTCACCGAACGCCCCGACGAGTTCGCCCGCCTGCTGACACTGGAAATGGGCAAGCTCTACACCGAGAGCTTGGGCGAAGTTGCGCTGGCCGCCGACATCTTTACCTACTACGCCGACAACACCGAGGCGTTCCTGGCGCCCGAGCGTCTTAACACGGTCAGCACCGACGATGACGCAATGCTCGTCAGCGCCCCGCTCGGCGTGATCCTGGGCATCCAGCCGTGGAACTTCCCGCTTTACCAGCTGGTCCGCGTCGCGGCCCCCAACCTGATGGCCGGCAACGTGGTCATGGTCAAACACGCCTCCAACGTGCCGCAGGCCGCGGCCGCCTTCGAGCAGCTGCTGCTGGAAGCGGGTGCCCCCGACGGCGCCTACACCAACCTCTACGCCACCAAGGACCAGATCAACCTGCTGATCGACGACCCGCGGGTGCGCGGCGTTTCGCTGACCGGCAGCGAGGGCGCCGGCTCCGTCGTCGCGGCCCGGGCCGGCAAGAACCTCAAGAAGTCCACCATGGAGCTCGGTGGCTCGGACGCGCTGATCGCGTTGGCCGACGCCGACTTGGACAAGACGGTCCAATGGGCGCTGTGGGGTCGGATGAACAACGGCGGACAATGCTGCGTGGCCTCCAAGCGGATCATCGTCGCAGAGGAGATCGCCGACGAATTCTTCGAGAAGTTCAAGGCCGCACTGGCCGCGCTCAAAGCCGGTGACCCGTTCGACGAAGCGACCACGCTGCCGCCGATGTCGAGTCAGGGTGCCGCGGACGAGCTGAACGCAAAGATCAAGGCCGCAGTCGAAGCGGGCGCGACGGCCATCCCACTCGGTGAGACCGTGCCCACCACGGGAGCGTTCGTGCAGCCGACCATCCTCACCGACCTGACCCCGGATAACCCCGCCTACTACCAGGAGTTCTTCGGGCCGGTGGCGCTTTTCTTCCGCGCGAGCAGCGAGGACGACGCCGTGCGGATAGCCAACGACTCGAACTTCGGGCTCGGCGGTTCGGTGTTCACTGAGGACATCGACCGCGGGGTCGAGGTCGCCAAGCGCATCGAGACCGGCATGGTCTTCATCAACCACCCCACCTGGACCAAGCCGGACCTGCCCTTCGGCGGCATCAAGCTGTCGGGCTACGGGCATGAACTTGCCAACATCGGCATTCAGGAATTCGTCAACAAGAAGCTCATCAACGTCGTCCCGATCGACGCCCCGTAATCATCGCCCAGGTCTAGTGACTCAACGCAAAAGGAACACAATCATGGCTGACTTCACCGTGGGGAAATACCTCGCGACCCGGTTTGAGCAGATCGGGCTGAAGCACTACTTCATGGTCCCCGGCGACTACAACCTCGTGCTGCTCGATGAGCTGCTGGAGAACAAGAACGTCGAGCAGATCGGCTGCTGCAACGAGCTCAACGCCGCCTACGCCGCCGAGGGTTATGCCCGGGTCAACGGGGCCGCCGCCGTGCTCACCACCTTCAACGTGGGCGCGTTCTCCGCGCTCAACGGGGTGGCCGGCGCGTACGCCGAACGCCTTCCGGTGATCATGGTTTCCTCGGGTCCCAACACCAATGACCTGGGCTCCAACCACGTCCTGCACCACACCATGGACAACGGCGACCTGGCCGATCAGTACGAGATTTTCCGGCAGGTGACCTGCAAGGCGGTGCGCATCGTGCACCCCGAAACAGCGCCCGCGCTCATCGATGAGGCGATCAGCGCCGCGCTTCGCGAGCGCAAGCCCGCCTACATCGAGATCCCCTGCAACCTCTCGGCCGCGCCGTGTCCTGCACCGGCCCCGTTCTCCACGCTGCCGGCGTGGCAGCCGAGCAACGCGCGGATGCTGACCGACGCGGTCGGCCGGGCCAGCGACCTTCTCGGGCAAGCGAAAAAGCCGATTCTGCTGGCCGGGGTTCACCTACGCGCTTACGGGGCGATCGACGCCTTCCGTGAACTGGCCGAGGCGCTGGGCTGCGCGGTGGCGGTCATGCCGAACGCCAAGGGCTTCTTCCCCGAGGACCACCCGCAATACGTCGGCATCTACTGGGGCGAGGTGAGCAGCCCGCAGTGTCAGGCCATCGTCGACTGGTCCGACCTGATCGTGGCCGCCGGGCCGGTGTTCAACGACTACACGACGGTGGGCTGGAGCGCACAGCCGGCGCGACAGCGGCTCATCAGCGCCGAGCCCCGAAAGGTGCGGTTTCACGACGTCGAATTCACCGGCGTGGCGCTGGCCGAGTTCCTGTCCGACCTGGCCAAGAAGGTCCAAGCCAATGCCGCGACCCTGACCCAGTACAAGCGCCTGCACCGGACCGGTGCGCTGGCGACCGCAGACGTCGACCCCGCGGCCCCGCTGAGCCGGGTCGAAATGTGGCGCCAGATCGAGCAAGACCTCGACTCCAAGAGCACCCTGTTGGTGGAAACCGGTGATTCCTGGCTCAACGGCATGTACACGCGGCTGCCCGGTGGCGCCAGGTTCGAGATCGAGATGCAATACGGCTCGATCGGCTGGTCCGTCCCCGCCAGCTTCGGCTACGCAATGGGCCTGGAACCGGACCGGCGCCTGGTCTCGGTCATCGGCGACGGGTCCTTCCAGCTGACCGCCCAGGAAGTGTCGAACATGATCCGCCACCGCCAAGAGACCGTGATTTTCCTGGTCAACAACCGCGGGTACGTGATCGAATCGGCCATCCATGACGGTCCCTATAACTACTACAAGAACTGGGATTACGCCGGACTAGTCGACGTGTTCAACGCAGGAGACGGTGGTGGGCTAGGGCTGACCGCGTCCACCGCGGCCGAACTGGCCGATGCCATCGGCAAAGCCCGCGCCCACACGGGCGGGCCGGTCCTGATCGAATGCCAGATCCCGAACGACGACGCCAGTCCCGAGCTCATCTCCTGGGGATCCAAAGTGGCCGGCGTCAACGGCCGCCCGGACCCTCGATTCTAAGGACAGACTGCCGCTGACGCTGTCCTTGCAAGGCCAGCCGGCCGGTAAGTGCAGAACTGGGATTCGCACTACCGGCCGGCTTACCACTCGGCCGAGCTTCGCCGTCGACATGCCTGACGTGTGCCCAGGGGCGGACGGCGGACTTTTCTAACCGGACCAAGCCATAGACCGTAAGTGAGCTCAAGGAAACCAGACAAAATGCGGGCACTCGAGATCCTCGCGGCGATCGGCCTGATCCTGCCTCCGGCGCTGGGCATCTTTCCGGTGCTCGCACCCCGGCCGCGGCGGGGCGACTTGCTGTCATTCACAACCGGTCTCATCGAATTGAGGCGCCGTCACCCGGTATTCCGGCGCCGGCGTTTCCTCACCGGCCGCGCCGCTGCGGACCTGCGGTGGTTCACCGCGCCGGACACGGAGATGACCGATCAAAACTGGGCTGATCCTATGGGGCTGATCGCGGGACTGGACGAGCTTGACCGTCCCGCGCCGAGAAATATCAGCGCCAACATTGCTTGCACGATCCACAAAGCCAGATTCATCTTCGTGTACTTGTCTCTAATGGGGGAGCTGGGCATGGGGCCCGCGGCGTTGGATAAGGTGCAATGGCAGGGTGTCGAAGCGGCGAATGACGTTGTTCACCACCAACTCTGGCGGGCCGTCGAGCTCGATGCGGTCCACATGCCGAACCAATGAGTGCAGCATCGCCTCGGTCTCCATCCGTGCCAGACCCTGTCCTGCGCACGCATGAACTCCATGCCCGAAGCCGAGCTGACGGGAAGCGTCGCGCGTGACGTCGAAACGGTCAGGATCGCTCCAGGCACGTTCATCGCGATTCGCCGAGGCGAACATGACCAGTACTCGTGAGCCTGCGGGGATTCGGGTGCCCGCGATGTCGGTGTCACGCTCGGCGCGGCGCCCGAACGCCCGGACCGAGGATTCCATGCGGACGATTTCGTTCACGGCATTCGGTACCCGAGTGGGGTCGCGCTGCAGTATCTGCCATTGATCCGGGTTTCGCGCGAAGAGCCACAGTGCCGCGGCGATTGCACTTGCCGTGGTGTCGATGGAGGGCGCCAGATAGTCGATGAAGACGGAGGGAAGTTGCGACTGTTTCATGTCGCCGTTGTCGATGGCCTGTATCACCTCGTCGGCCATGCTGCCGGGAAGCACACCCCGGCGACGGGCAAGCCGGTGCACGAACGCCAGCATCGACACAACGTTGCCAGATGACCGTAACGCGAGACTGTTGAAGGGCCCAAGCAGATCGAAGGTGGCACCGGCCCACTCGACCAGGTGCTCGCGTTCCCGCTCGGGCCATCCCACCAAGTCGGGAACAACCCGGAGGGGAAGCCTCAAGGCGATATCTCGAACGCCGTCCACCCGACCATTCGCGACGGCGGCACGCACAGTGTCCTCGGCCAAGTCGTCTATCTGCGTTTGCAGCGGACGCAGTGTTCGCGGTATAAGCCGATGAGCCGTCAGCTTGCGGACGCGATCGTGCTCGGAGCCGTCGAGCATCAGAAAGCTTCGCTTGCCGACGAACCGGGAGATCGGGTTCAGCGCCACGCCGCCGCCGGAGCGGAATGTGTCGTTGTCGCGAAGTACGGCCTTCACTTCGGCGTATCGCGGAAGCGCGTACAACTTCTGTTTGGGTAGCCACACCACGGGACCCAGCGCCCGCATCGCTGCGTAGTGCGGATAGGGATCCCGAATCGCCGCCACAGAGTACAAATCGGGGCAATACACCGGCACATCGCTCGGCGTCGTCAGCCTTCCCACCGCCCGCCCCAACGCGTGCGCAGCACGATGGCGGCCGTCGGAGGCGGGGCGGGAAGGCGGCGGGGCAGAGATCGACATGTGACCATCGTTACGTCTCGCTGGTCCGGGCGCGAGGGTCGGAATGCACCTATTTCGCCGATCCATGGTGCACGGTGCACACCGATCGATAGGCTGACGCGGTGACCTCGCCGCACCCGAGCGAGCAGACGCGGCAGCTACTGCGCAGGATGGCCGAGGCGCTAGCCCAGAACCAAGGCGCGTGGTTGGACGATCTGGCCGCTGAGTCCCTGAAAGCAGCGGGGATGGAAGCTGCTGCGGCAGACCCGGTTCTGCGGGCATCCGCAGAACGAGCATTTCGGGCCAGCTTTCTCCACTGGGCGACCCAGAACATCCAGAATCCCGGGGCCAGCGTCGGACCCGGCTTGGGTGACGAGGTTGTGCACGTCGCCCGCGATCTCATCAGAGGCGGTCTCGAGGAGACTGCCACAACCGCGTACCGGGTAGGTCAGTCGCAGGCCCTTCGCTACTTCGTCAGTAGGGCGTTCGAGTTCACTGGCGATCCGGTCCAGCTGAGGGAACTCCTGGATACCGTTGCCTGGTCGATCAGCGACTTCGTCGAGAGCACGGTCACCAGCGTCACGGAGATGATGCGTAGTGAGCGCGCAGAAATACTGCGGGGCAGCCAGCCCGAACTGCGTGAGACCGTCGCCTTGCTACTGGACGGAGCGCCGATCACGCCTCAGCGAGCCGAGTCGAGGCTCGGCTACCGGCTCAGTCAGGCGCACACCGCAGTGGTCGTTTGGAGCCCGGAACCGGACATCGACGTCCGCAGGATCGATGACATCGTCGAAACGCTCACCAGACCGTGGCGGAGTCGCCCACTCATCATCAGGCCCGGCGCATCCACCAAGTGGGTGTGGCTTCCCGGGCCGGACGACATCGATCGGGAACGACTGCGCACTACCGTCGATCCGGCCGGCTCCGTGCGCGTGGCGGTAGGTGGCCGAGCTGTGGGCGTGGACGGATTTCGGCGAAGTCATGCTGACGCGACCGCGGCGCAGCGCATGGTGGCGCGGTTGGACTCAGCCCAACGCGTCGTCTTCTTCGACGAGGTCCAGCTCGTGGCGTTGATGACCAGCGACGCGGAGGGCGCCGAGCAGTTCGTGAGGCAAATCCTCGGTGACCTCGCGTACGCCCCGCGAGATGTTCGTGAGACAGTCCTCGCATTTGTCGAGGAACACGGCAGCGTAAGTCGGGTCGCCACAAGGCAGTACACACATCGAAACACGGTCGTGCGCCGGGTGGCACGAGCGGAAGCGCTGTTGCCGCGACCACTCGCCGAGAATCCGGTTCAGGTTGCCGCCGCCCTGCAGGTGCTGCGCTGGACGGGGCACGGCCGTGCCCAACGCCTCACCTCAGACCATGGGTGAGAGCCGGCAACAGGCTCGCCGGTGCGGTGGCGGCGGCGATGCCTCCGCTGGTGGCCGAGGCGCGGCAATTCGTTGAACAGCTTCCGCAGTCCCACCGAGGTGATCGACGGTGGCCGCGACGTCCGCCGGCCTAACAAGTGCCCGGCAAAGCATCTGTCCTGCAACGGTGTTCGCGTTTCCACGGTTGCCGCGCAGTGACCTGATCAGGAACCACGCTGCGGTATCGTCACATCTGACGATCCGGCAGTGCTGATTGTCAGGCCCGTGCCGCCGGCCTCGGCGGCAGCAGCAACCGAGCGTCCATGAGCAAAAGGGACCTTTGCCCTAGATCGGCTGGTCGGGGAGGCGCAGGCTTTTTGCAGCAGGACCCTATCCAGGCCGTACTGCAAACGCGCCGAGAAGAGTTCGACGCCGCGATTGACCGCGAAGTGCAGGAGTTCGACACCGCCACGGCCGAGGCCGTCGTGCGAGCCGAACTTGCTCGCGGCGAGGCCGACCAACTGGCAGCGAGGAGTTGAGGACGATGGCCACAACGCAAACACGCAACCCACTGGGCGAGCTGTGGAAGACCGTCCTGGTCTGGGGAATGCTAAATCTGATTTTGGGCGTCGTCGTCTTGGCCTGGCCGGGCATATCAATTCTGGTCGCGGCGGTGTTGTTCGGCGCCTTCCTGGTGATATCGGGCATCGCCCAGGTGGTGGCGGCGTTCGCCCTTGATGCCTCCGCCAGCAGTCGCGTGCTGCTGTTCATCAGCGGGGCGCTGTCGGTGGTGCTGGGTGTGCTGGCCTTTCGGCACTTCGGTGAGGGTTACGCCCTGCTGTTGCTGGCGATCTGGATCGGGGTTGGTTTCATCTTCCAGGGTGTGGCCGAGGCGGCGATGGCGATCAGTCATCCACTGATGCCCGCACGCGGCGGGCACATCTTCCTGGGAATCCTCACCGTGATCGCCGGCGTGGTGGTGTTGGGCTGGCCGTTCGATTCCATCGTCGTGCTGGCCATCGTCGCCGGGGCATGGCTTGTGGTCATCGGGATCACCCAGATCATCTGGGCGTTCCAAGCGCGCAAGGACACCCGCACCATCGAACACGGCATCGAGCAATTGACACGCCCAACCTGAGCACTGTCGCCAGCCGTCGGCGGACCGCATCTCCGGTGCATCCGGCTTACGGTCCGCCCCGCAGCTTCGCTCTCAGCGGCGTTGAAAGCATCGCTCATGGAAGGAGCCGTGATGGCCGCCCAAGTTGTCACCGCCGCCATCGACTCGAAAGCTCCACTGCGAAACAATTCCAGCGATGAGTGACCCGTCACGCGTTGCGCGGTCGGTTGCGTTCATCCCGGCCGTTACGAACAGCGCAATTCGTCCGTCAATTCCCGCGACATTAGGTGTGAAGATGATTGACCCCATCGAGCATGTCCGCCAGATCATCGAACGTCACCGCGAAGGCCACCACGGTGGCGGTGACGGAACAGCCTGTGGCTGTGGAGCAGAAGGACTATCCGATCACTCACTTCATCTGGCGGAAGACATTGTTGACCGTCTGGGCTTAACGACTGAATCCGTCAGCGACGCGAAGAAGCGAATTCGCTACGTGAGCGCGTGCTTTGACGAGGAACTGACCAAATCGGAGAACTTTGACGGTCACCTGTGGGCACCGTAACGACCGTGGGTGATGTGTTTGCAACCCCCGGCGCATGGGCATCGTTCTCAGATCCACCCATCCCGGCTGGGAGGCTGTCGCAGGCGCGATCGATAGCGGATGCCGGTGAGGAAGAACTTTGAACATGACTAACCATCACCCTCGCTAAAGTGTGCTCCTTCCCCGGCGCGGGTGGGCGATCTGCGTCGTGGTCGTCAGGATCATCGCCAGCATTGTCGTCCTCGCATGGACATTCGGTTCGATCGTCATGTTGTCTGTGGTCGCCGACATTTGACTCGTCGTCATCGGTGCGTTCGATATCGTGTCGGCGTTCCGTATCCGTAAGGCCGCGCAAGACCGTTCCATAGCGCCTCGCAAATTGGGGACATCGGCCATTCGGGCCCCGGCCGCTCAATCACCGCATAGCAAGGAGCCAACGCCATGAACGCATCCGCTTAACACGACGCCGTGGCGACCGACAGGACCCACACCCTCTTCGGTCAAGTCATGGGGTACGTGGCCGCGACAACGGCCCTCTTCGGCCTCGGCGCCTACCTAGGCCGCAACCTCGGATACGGCTGGGCGTTCGTGTTCTACATCCTCGCGTTGGGCTGCATAACGCGTTGGGCTGCATAATAGGGATGCGCTTCGCCGTTCGCAGCTCAGCTGGCCTGAGCGTCGCGCTGCTGTTCGGTATGGGGCTGTGCCTTGGGCTGGCGGTCTCGCCAACGCTGGTCTACTACGCCAGCGCCGACCCGCAGGCGCTGTGGCAGGCAGGCGGTGCGACGGCGTTGTTCATAGCCGGCTGCGGCGCCGCCGGCTATGCCGCCCGCAGCGATCTGTCGGGCATCGCTCGGGCGTGCTAACGAGAGGGCACCGACAATACCGAGGGTGAGGGGTTTTTGACCGGTGGGCTGATCGGAATGCTGGTCGGCGTCCTCGGCGGTCCCGTCGGGATGCTGCTCGGGTTGGGTACCGGCGGGCTCATCGGGGGTTTGTACGACATCGATGACGCGACGTGCAAGACCAAACGCTGGCGGAAGTCGGTCGCCACGAACCGCCGGGGAGCAACGCACTTCTGGCCGAGGTCGACGAATTCACCGAAGGCGTCGTCGACGATGCAATGACGGCGCAGGGCGGCACCGTGCTGCGGCGATCCGCCGACGACGTTTTGGCCGAAATCGAGGCGGCCCAGGAAGCTGCTGAGGAGGCGCAGAGGCAGGTTCGCAAGAAGGCGCGCGAAGGCAAGAAGGCGGAACTGCACGAGAAGTACGAGGAGCGCAAGACCCGTCTGCGCGAGAAGCTGCACATCAGCTTGATATCGCGGGCAAGTTTTCGTTCTCGAAAGCCGCAGAGCCACAGCGGCTCTGCGGCCTTGCCCATGGGGGACACCTCGCCCTCACCGACTTTTTGGCGACCGCAAATCCCTTTGCTGGCGGCCGCGGTCAGCGGCACGGCGTGAATTGCGCGAACAGGCAAAACAGCCAGACCCGCTACGGCAGTCAGACGGGCAGGGCTAGCGTGGCTTGGTAGAGACGGGTGGATGGAGCGGCGGATGTCGGTCGGCGGTGGAAAGCATTGGATGGCGTTGGAGGGCGGGGCTGACGGCTCGCCCGGCGCGGGGTCGTACACGAGCCGGTTCGCGGCGATCGGTGCGTCGCTTCCGCAGCGGCGGTTGAGTACTGATGAGGTGATGGCGAGCACGACGCACCGGACCGATATCGAGCTCGAGGCGCTGACGGGTGTCCGCGAGCGCCGAGTCGTCGGGGCGGGCGAGGATTCCTACACACTCGCGCTTGGTGCGGCCCGCGACGCGTTGGCGCACGCGGATTGTGCCGCGGCGGACCTGGACATGTTGATCGTGTCGAGTATCAGCCGCCATGTCGGTGGCCTGCGGGTGCAGCTCGAGCCGCCGGTGAACGTGTCGCTCAAGGCCGCGCTGGGCGCCGAGCGCGCGATCGGCCTGGACATCTCGAATGCGTGTGCGGGGATGATGACCGGCGTGTTCATTCTCAACGACCTGATTCGGCAGGGCCGGATCCGACGCGGGATGGTCGTCAGTGGCGAGTACATCTCCGAGCTGGGGCGCAACGCCGCCCAAGAGATCCGCAACGTGATGGACGACCAGCTCGCCTCGCTGACGCTCGGGGACGCCGGCGCCGCCGCGATCCTCGAGCGGGCGCCCGAAGGCGCCGCGGGCATCGAGGTGGCGGGGTTCACCACGCTCTCGGAGCACAGTCGGCTGTGTGTGGCGTTCCCGGCCACCGTCGGCCCCGGGGTGACGATGCACACCGATGCCCGCGAGATCCATCGAGTCGCGACCGAGGACGCGGTCCCGATGCTTCGGGAGGTGCTCGATCAGGCTGGGCTCACCTTCGACGAGATCGATTATCTGATCCCGCATCAGACCTCGGCGCGGGCGATCACCAAGGCGATGGCGGGGTTCTCCGAAGGTTTCGGTTCCACGCCCAAGCACGTGGTGATCACCGTCGATGAGTTGGGCAACACGGCATCGACGACGCATTTCGTCGCTCTGCGCAAGTATCTGGAAGAGGGCCGCTTCGTCCCGCTGGACCGGGTCTTGCTGCTCTCGCTGGCTTCGGGTCTGGAGGTGGGCATCGTGATCTTCAAGGTCGATGCGCTGGTGGGGCACTATGGGCACGATCATTGAGGCGACCGCGACCGCCGACGGCGGGTCCTTGGGGGCGTTGGGGCTTGCCGATGCGGCCGCCCGGTTGTGTCTGCAGCGCGCGCAGCGGACCGCCGAGGAGGTGGACCTGCTGATCAATGCCGGCGTCTACAACGACAAGGGCATCAGCGAGCCGGCGGTCGCGTCGTTGATCCAGGAGGACATCGGCGCGAACCCCGAGCAGCAGCCGGGCACGGGTCAGGGAACGTTCTCGTTTGACGTCCGTAACGGGGGGTGCGGCCTGTTGTCGGGCATTCAACTCGTCGATGGCCTGCTCGCCTCGGGCACGGTCAAGCTGGGGATGGTGGTCGCCAGTGACATTGACCCGGACCCGGGCGTCTCTGAAGGGTTCGGCTTTCCCGCGGTCGGCGGCGCGGTGCTGCTGAGCGCGGATGACTCCCGGGCGGGGTTCACGGCGTTCCGGTGCGCGACGTTCCCCCGATTCGCCGGGCTGTTTCAGAGCAGTGTGGCCTGGCAGGAGGACACTCGGGCGGGGCGGCGCGATCACGGGCGCAACGTCCTCACCGTTCAGATCGACGAGTCCTACGCCGATCGGGCGCTGGAGTGCGCCGAGTCGACGGTTCGCGCGGCGGCCGCCGCCGGCGTGCTCGACCTCGGCGAGGTCGACGTCCTCGTCGCGACGGCGTCGGTTCCCGGGTTCGCCGCCGCCTTGGCGCAGCGGCTGGGCCTGTCCGCAGCGCGGGTTGCGTCGCCGTCGGGAGCCCTCGCCGGCGCGCACACCGCCGCAGTGGCGGTGGCGCTGGAGTCGGTGCGGCTCGACGCGGGGCGTACCACGCTGTTCGTCTGCGTGGGCGCCGGGATCACCGTGGTGGCTGCGCTCTACCGGGGATGATCGCGACCACACCGGGTGGGGCCGTTCAGGAGTCGGCTGCCTCAACCGTCCAGGCGGGCAGGTGTTCCCCGCGGGGACCTTAGAGGCCGGGCCCGTCGACACGCACGGACTGCAAGAACGTGCGAGCGGCCTCGTAGGCCTCGGCGATCAGCATCTCGGTGTGGTCGAAGTCCAGGGGTGAGACTCGCTGCAGCGCCGGGCGGGCAGGTAGACGACGACGGGTACCTCGGCGACGACCAGCGGTGCATCCAGCGCGGCCTGCGAGCGCATGGCGATGATCGCGGTGAACAGCAGCGCCCCGGCCAACGTGGCCGGTGGTTCGGGCAGGCGGCCGGGGAAGACCTGGGTGCGGGTGGTGCGCGCCCAGCCGTGCGACAGTCGGTTCGCCGCGCCCGTGGGGTCGTGGGCGAGCACGGCGCCGCTAATCGATCCGACCGACGTGCCCGCTACCAGGTCAGGACGATGTCTTGCTCGAAGAGTGCCTGCAGCATCCCGACCTGGACAGCGCCGAGGCTGTCGCCACCACCGAGCACGAACCCCACTGGCCGGGAAAGTGGAATGACATCCATCGTCGCGAGTTTAAACCGTGTGTTTGGCGATCTGCGATTGCCCAAACCATGGCGGACCGTCAGCCATGACGGCCGTGTGTCGGGTGTTTGGGTGACCCATTCGCCGACTACACTAACGATTCTGCATGAGCCCGAGCCTCAATGGCTTCCAGGGTGGCGATCTCAGCGTCGTCAATTGCGATCGAAGCGAAGTAAATCGAATCTGCGGCGTACTCCTCCGCGTCCTCGGCTCGGTGCTCCGCGCGTTTCCGGTCGACGGCGTCCTTCTTGGCCGCAATATTGCCCTTGATTTTCTCCACCCGCTGGTTGTGTTCTTGCTGAAGTTTCGTCCAGTCGGAACCCGCGGCGGCCTTCTTTTTCGCCACATTCGACTTGAATTCATCCTGCCTGGCTTTTGCATCCGCTTTGGAGGTGTCGATAGCGGCATGCACTTTCTCGCTGGTTTCCTTTTCAGCCGCTGCCGCCTTGGTTTCCACGTTTTCCGCGTGGTCGGCAAGTTCCCGCAGGAGTTCTGAAAGCTTTTTCATGATGCTGTCCTTGTCATCTCGGAATTATGGTCGATCAAATGATGCTCAGAACTCTAGTGGGTCGTGTTTAAAGTGGTTTGACGGTCTGCTTTCTTGAGGATCTGGTCGGCGGTTTTGGTCCAGACGAAGGGGCGGGCACGGTCGTTCCAGCCGGCGATGAAGCACTTGATGGCGGTGGTCAGGTCGCGGACGTTGCCGAAGGTGCCGCGGTGAATCGCTTGGCGTTCAATGATGCCGAACCAGACCACGACGAGGTTGAGCCAGGACGCCGAGGTCGGGGTGAAATGCACATGGATGCGCGGGTTGGCGGCCAGCCAGTCGCGAATTTCGACGCGTTTGTGGGCGGCGTAGTTGTCCATCACCAGGTGCAGTCGCTGATCGGGATAGGCACGGGCGAGGTGTTTGAGGAAGCGCAGGAACTCCTGATGGCGGTGGCGATCCTGGCATAACCCGGTGACCTGCCCGGTGGCGATCTCCAAGGCGGCGAACAAAGTCGTCGTGCCGTGGCGGACGTAATCGTGGGTACGCCGCTCGGGAAGCCCGGGCTGCATCGGCAGCATCGGCTGGGTGCGATCCAGCGCCTGGATCTGGGATTTCTCATCCACACACAACACGACGGCGTTCTCGGGCGGGTCGAGGTATAAGCCGACAACGTCGGTAACCTTGGCGACCAATTCGGGATCGGTGGAGAACTTGAACGTTTCGGCCCGCCACGGCTGCACGCCGTATTCGCGCCAGGCTTTGGCCACCGCAGAGAAACTGATGCCTAAGTGATCGGCTAACAGACGTGAACTCCAATGTGTGACAGCAAGTTTGGGTGGTGGCGGTTTCAGCGTCGCGGACACGATCTCCCCGTGATCCAGCGTGCGCGGCCGGCCCGAACGAGGCAGATCCCCTAAGCCGGACATCCCCGACTGCTCGTAGCGGGCCCGCCAGGCGATCACTGTCGGCCGTGAAACTCCTGTCCGCGAGGCGATCTCGGTGTTCGACTCACCGTCAGCGGCCAACAACACGATCCGCGCCCGCTGCGCCAAACCCGCGGCCACGGTCGATGACCGCGTCAACGCCGACAACCTCTCGCGATCACCCTCACGCAATCCCAGCGGTGCAATTCGCATGCACGATTATCGCAAACCAACACTGTCAAATCACTTTAGACACGCCGCACTAGTAGGTGCCGCTTTCCCGTCGAAGGGTCAATAGTCACCACCTGAACAGGAAGTTGTCACTGCGCGGCATCGGGTCGGACCCCGGGCGCCGCCGCTGACGGCGTCACCGTCGGTCGTGCTCACGCCGCCGCGGCCCGCAGCGTCCGGCGTTGCTCTCGCGCATAGTCATGATGATGCCGTTGACGTCGATGCGGAATGACAGCAGCGCTGTGCTCAGCGTCGCCGTGGCCGACCCTGACACCCTAATACTCGTCCTCGTCGCTGATCACTGCGTCCCATCGGTTGCGGTGGACTTTTTCCGCGGATCAGATCGCTGGGAGGGGTGGCAGTTCGGCAATCGAGATCCGCTGGGCCTCGGCCGGATCTATGCCCAGAGCGCGCAGTAGAAGTTCGGCTGTCGACGACCCGGCGTCCCGCCAGGTCTGATGGCCTTCCAGCACCATCCACATGGCGCTGACGGTAGCGCCAATCACCAGCGAGGCGATGCCGGGAGTTGTCGACTCGTCGACGTGGTAGCGACCCGCGGCGACGCCCTCGTTCACGTCGCGCATCGGTGGCCCGGTGAACAAGGCCCGCAGTGACTGCTCAGTCAACGCGAACCGCACGGCGAATCGGCCCATCGCCGGGTTCTCGTGGGCGTAGCGCACCCATAACCGAACTCCGTTGGCCAGTCGCACCGCCGCGTCGTCGATGCCGACGAAGGTCCTCGAGACTCGCTCGTGCATCTCTGCGTTGAAGGCTGCGACGACCTTATCGAATATTTGCTCGATGGAGTCGATGTTGCGGTACAGCGTGCCGCGGGCGATCCCGGCCTCGTTCGCCAGTTCGCTGATCGTCACCTGCGTGGCGCCCTTCTCGGTGAACAAGCGCACCGCTGCGGCATTTATTCGCTGGTCCGTTGAGGTCACGGCAGTGTCCTTCGGGTCGGTGATAGGCGCCGTGGCCAACAATACAGCTTCGTCCTTTTCGTATCTCAGTCGATTATTATGCGACAGCCTTGACATATTTTGAACACTCATGTTCTATTGGAGGATCGCCGGCGCTGAGGACAACAGATCATGGACGTGAACATCGGTGCGGAACCTTCGGCCGCCGAACAGGTCGCTGTCCTGATTGCCGGTGGCGGCCCCGTCGGACTTGCTCTGGCGCTCGAACTGGAGCATCACGGGGTCAAGGCGATCTTGGTCGAGCGGAATCCCGACACGACCCGCCACCCGAAGATGGACATCACCAACGGCCGCAGCATGGAGCTGTTCCGCAGGCTCGGGGTCGCCGATGAGCTCCGTAAAGTGGCCGTGCCCGAAGATCACCCCTTCGACGTTTCGTGGGTCACGACGCTGGCCGGGTGGGAGTTGGCGCGCTTTGCCTACCCCACCGTCGAGCAGCGCCGCGCCCAGATCCGCGAACGCAATGACGGCACCCAGCCGCTCGAACCTGCGATGCGGGTTTCACAAGTGGTGCTCGAACCGGCGCTCAAGGGGCTGCTGGAATCGCGTGCGGAACACATCGACGTCCGTTTCGGCTGGGCACTGGCCTCGTTCACCCAGGACAAAGGTGGCGTCGACGCCGTCATCCGCTGCACAGCAACCGGGGAGACCCGCAGCATCCGCGCGCAGTTTCTGGCCGGCTGCGACGGCGCCGGCAGCGTTGTCCGTAAAGGCCTGGGCATCGGGCTCGATGAGATCGATCTGCGCCGCCTGATGGTGCGCCAACTCGGCATCGGCAGGGTCGCCCCGGCGCTGATCCGGGCCTTCCTGGACGACCGTGAGATGCCGATGGACGGACGGGTGTATCTGGTCCATTTCACCTCGCCGGACCGTGGGCTGTTCGAGCGGTTCGGCACCGCCTGGCACACCCAGGGGCCGCAGGGCTGGACGCTCATCGCGCAGAATGACCGCGACACCTGGACGATGCACATGCCGCTGGGCATCGGGGTAGACGCTGACGCCATCGACCCCAAGCAGTTCCTTTTCGACCGGCTCGGCACGGAGTTCGACTGCGAGGTCATCGTCGCCAACGCCTGGCGGCCGCGGCTGACCGTCGCCAAACGCTATGGGCGGGGTCGGGTGTGGCTGGCCGGCGACTCCGCCCACCAGGTGGTCCCGACGGGTGCGTATGGGATGAACACCGGCGTCGGCGACGCCGTCGGACTGGGCTGGGCGCTAGCGGCGATCCTGCAGGGCTGGGGCGCCGAGGGCCTGCTCGCCGCGTACGAGGCCGAACGGCGGCCGGTCGCGGTGCGCAACAGAGAAGCCTCCGGTCGGCACTTCCTCGTGCGGATGGCCATCAAGACCGCCTGCCGCAAGGTAATTCATTCTGAGGGCTGGGCCGGTGAGCTCAGTCGCCGGCGCCTCGGCCGGGAGATCCTCGATCTGGGCAACCTCGAGAACGAGGCCGAGGGTATCGAGTTCGGGTACCGGTACGACACCTCGCCGGTGATCTGGCGCGAGTCCGGGGCCGCCCCGATTCAGACGATGGATGCCTACACCCCCAGCACCTGGCCTGGCGCCCGCCCGCCCAGCCTGTTCCTCAAGGACGGCCGGACAATCTTCGACCTGTTCGGCGCGGGCTTCACGTTGCTGCGTTTCGCCGATATCGACGTCGCCCCGATCGTGGCCGCAGCCGCGGACCGGGGAGTTCCCTTGGATGTGGTCGACGTCCGCGACAGCCACGCACGTCACCTCTATCAATGCGACCTGGTTCTGATCCGCCCCGACCAGCACGTCGCCTGGCGCGCCAACACCGTTCCGAGGGATGCGGGCGATGTCGTCGACCGCGTGCGCGGCGCTGCGCTACTGCTACCCGGCTCACCCTAATAAGGAAGAGGAAACGAAAATGAATCTCGCTTTGTGGATCGTGCAAGCCGTGCTGGCGCTGATATTTCTTGGCGCGGGTACGGTCAAGCTCGTCCAATCCCGCGACCGCCTGGTCAAGACGCTCGGTGGTTGGGTCGAGGATGTCCCAGCCGGGCTGATCAAGGCGATCGGGGCACTCGAGATCCTCGCGGCGATCGGCCTGATCCTGCCGCCGGCGCTGGGCATCTTTCCGGTGCTCGCACCCCTGGCCGCGGCGGGGCTGGTTGCCGTCATGGTAGGCGCGATCATCACCCATGCACGGCGCGGCGAGTATTCAAGCGTTGTCGTCAACGTCGTGCTCGCCGCCCTGGCGATCTTTGTGGCATGGGGCCGGTTCGGACCGTACCGGTTCTGACGAACCGGCGTGTCGCCGCCCGCCGTGGTCCGATAGAGCACTGCGATGCTCATCACCGGCGATGGTGCCGGCCGTTAGCGGCGCGGCAGCGGGCCAAACACTGGAAGAACCCGGTAGCGAACGCTGAAGTGAGCGTGCTGGTGGTGTCCGTCCACCTCGCCGTCCAGGGCGACGGCGGTCGGCCCGTCAACGGCGCTGAAGCTGAACTCGGGAACATGCTGCTCGTGATACAGCCGGCTGCGTTCTAGCCGCCCGGACATCAGCGCCGTCATGATGCGGAATCTGCTCAGTGGGCGGCCGGTCTCTAGGATCCGCACATCGAGTAGCCCGTCGTCGATCCGGTTGCGCTGCGCGGGCGCGAAGCCCGACGGCAGGTAGGTCGAGTTACCCAGGAAGAACAGCGATGTCTGCATCGTCGTGTTGTCGAACCGGATCCGCACAGGGTCCTCGCGGCGCAACGTGTGCAGCATCGCATACGCGGCCGCCGGCGGCTTGCCGATCTTGTGTTCAAACCGTTCGCGTGTGCGCACGAACCTCGGATAGGCGCCGATGCTTGCCGTGTTGATCACCATCCGGCTGTCGTTGAAGCACACCAGATCGACGCAGGAGACACTTCCCTCGCGGATGGCCCGGATCGTCTTGGCCGGGTGGTCACAACCGATGTCCTTGGCGAAGTGGTTGAACGTGCCGGCCGGGAAAACGGCGAGCGGCCGGCCAACCTCCACGGCCACTGTCGCCGCGCACTCGACGGTTCCGTCGCCGCCGCCGATGCCGAGCACTTCGGCCCGGTGGGCCGCCGCCCGCAGCACGTCTGTGATGTCGTCAGTGGCTGCCAGTTCGAGGATTTCGGCTTTCGGCAGTTCCCTGCGTACTTCAGCGATCACCCGGGCACCCGTCCCGCTGCCCGCGGCCGGGTTGACCACCACGATCACACCTTCGCCGGCCGGCCGCGCCGGCGTGTCGACGCGCAGCGGGTCGGCGGTCGGCAAACGGCGGTCGACGATCGGGGGGACCAGACGGCCGCCCACCGCGGCCACAGACGCGCCGATGCCGAAGCCCACCAACACGTCGCCGGGGTAATGCGCGCCCGTCGCGACGCGTGAGAACCCGACGAGGCCGGCCAGTATCGCCACCAGCAGTCCCAGCGTCGGGTTCTCCAGTCCCACGCCGACCGCGAATGCGGCGGCGCTGGCGGAATGACCTGAGGGCATCGAATGCGATCGGGGGTACCGCAGCAGGCGTCGTGCGAGTGGGACTGATCCGGAACGGGGCCGCTCGCGCCGCCACACCCGCTTGGCCAGCTGGTTGGTGACCAGACTCGTCACCGCCAGGCTGACCACCCCGCGGCCGGCGCCGCGCCGTGCCGACCGGCTGCCCGACATAGACATAGCTGCTGCGACGGCAAGCCACAGCTTGGCGTGATCGGCGGCGCGGGTGAGCGCCGGCATAGTGGTGTCCAGTAGCGGACTGGGTGAGTTCGCGACCGCCTCGAACACCTCAACGTCGAGAGCGCCGAGGCCCTCGTTGACGTGACGCAATCTTCGAGTTATCCGCTGCCGGCGCACCATGTTCATTGCGTCAAGCTATGCACGTGGTGGGCAGCCGGACCAAGGGCTGAAAGTCCCTTAATGTGGCGACCTCCCACGAACGCCCGGCGAAGAGGCATTGGTCGCCGGCCACGGGGCCGTTGATGTCACCACCGAGCCGACGCAATCTTGGGACGGCGCTGCCGGCCACGCGTCTTAGGGGCTAGAGCGCTGAGTTGCTGAGGCATTCGAAGCGGGAGCGATCCCGGCGGGAAGGGCCGGGATTTCGCATTCGCGCCCGCAAGCGATATCTCGGCGTCACTGTAAAACGGAGTCGCGCAAACGCGGCGCAGCTCGGTTGCAACTGAGGAATGGGGTCGGACATTGGATACCACCACAAACGCTGAGCCCGTCGATCACGGCCTCGCCGATCAGGGCCATCACCGCCGCGTGGCTCGACCACACGGCGACGACGAAGGGGCGATTGCCGCCGCCGAACACGCTGCGGCACAACTGAAATCAGAGCGTCAGCCGTACGGGGCGCGGGGTACGCGATTCGACCGCAGTTCCCCGTTCTATCTGGGTGTAATGCTCTCAGCAGGCGTCGCGGTGACCTATGGGGCGGTGCGCGTCCTCGGCTCGGCGTCCTCGGTGCTGATATTGGTCGGCGCGGCGATGTTCTTCGCCCTCGGGCTCGAGCCCGCGGTGTCAGAGCTTGTGAACCGCAGAGTTCCGCGATGGGCAGCGGTCACTCTGGTGCTCGTGCTGGCGTTCGGTGTCCTCGCCGGGGCGGTGGCGGCCGCGATTCCCCCGCTCGTGCAGGAGGCACGTCAGTTCATCGAACAGGCGCCACACTATCTGCAGGAGGCGCAGAACCACTCCACGGTCATCGGCAGAATCAACGAACGCTTCCATCTGCAACAGCGAATCACCGACATGTTTCACAGCTCGGGCAGACCCGCGGTCGGCAACGTTGTCAAAGCCGGAGAGACGGTGTTCGGGGCAGTGTCACGCGTCGGTGTCGTGGCCGTGCTCACCGTCTACTTCCTGGCTGACATGCGTCGGATCCGGGTAACGGTGTACCGGTTCGTGCCGAATTCACGCCGGCCGCGCGCGATCCTCATCGGTGACGCGGTGATGGCGAAGTTCGGTGACTATGTTTTCGGCAATATTCTGACCTCCCTGATCGCCGGGGCGGCCACGTTTGGGTGGTGCTTCCTGTGGGATGTGCCATACGCCGTGCTGCTCGGGGCTTTTGTCGCGATCGTGGACCTGTTCCCGTATGGCTCGACCGTGGGTGGTTTTGTGGTCGCCTTGGTGGCGCTGACCGTCTCGATCCCGGTCAGCATTGCGACCGTGGCCTTCTACATCGCATTCCGATTGGCCGAAGACTATCTATTGACGCCGAAAATCATCGGCCGGGCGGTCAAGGTGCCCGGCGGTGTCACCGTGGTGGCGGTGATGATCGGCGCGGCGCTGCTGGGCGTGGTCGGCGCGCTCGCCGCCATTCCGGTCGCCGCGGCGCTTCAGTTGCTGGTCTCAGAACTGTTGTTCCCAAACCTCGATCAATCATGATCTGAGCTCGCGGCGGGGTGTCGAGGGTTACATCTTCTCTGCTGAAATCCCTTGCGCATAAGTCTATTTGGCCTGTGCTTTGTCAGGTCGTACGTACGGGCCCCCCCGGGGGTCCATGCGGACATTGCTGCGGTCGGCCAGATGGGTCAAGCCCCACCCGAACCGCGCCCGCATACGAGGTAAGTGTCAGCACTAGATGAACACCGAATACCCTGTCCTGCAACAGCTTCACTCGACCGAGCTCGCCACCAATCCCATCCGGGAGCCGGTCGCGGCGTACGGACCGTCCGTGATGAACACCAAAGCCGAACTCGGATAAAAGCCTTGGAGGACTTCCAGGCCGAGTTGTTCTGCGAAATCCCGCCCAATGCGCTGATGCTCCACGCGCTGGCTCGACGCCCGGTGCGCAACGAATAGACGGCTATCTAGAGCCCGGTAGGCAACCCGCGGGTCGGGCACCGGACCGGCACACCGTGGCCGACGACGCCGATCGTGCCACCGAGGATGGGCCAGATCAGCCAGAAGTACCAGGCACCACGCGGCGTGACTAAGTCGTTACCGTCGAGTCATGCACGAACAAATAATTAGAGACATCGTCAACTCTGGGATCGTCGAGGGATTCACACAGGATGGTGTGACACATTGGCGATCCATCCCGTATGCCCGTCCGCCGATTGGTCCCCTGCGTTTTTGCGCTCCCCAGCCGGTGGAGTCTTGGCCTGGCGTGCGCCGTTGCCATGAGTTTGCCTACTGCGCACCCCAAGAGCGCAAGTACACCATGCTGAGCCCGGGCAACTACCAGCCGATGAGCGAGGACTGTCTCACGCTCAATGTCACCGCGCCGGAACCGCCCACAGAACAGCCCCTTCCGGTCATGGTGTTCATCCACGGTGGGGCTTACGTGATGGGCAGCTCGGCCACGCCGATCTACGACGGGGCCGGCCTCGCCCGGCAGGGGTGTGTATTCGTGTCGGTGAATTACCGGCTCGGCGCGCTGGGCTGTCTCGATCTGTCGTCGCTGTCGACGGCCGACGTCACCATCGAAGACAACCTTTTTCTGCGCGATCTAGTGATGGCGTTGAGGTGGGTGCATGACAACATCGCGGCGTTCGGCGGCGACCCGGGCAATCTGACGATCTTCGGGGAGAGCGCCGGGGCGCATGCGGTTGCCAGTCTGCTCGCGGTTCCTGCTGCTAAAGGACTTTTCGCACAGGCGATTTCGGAGAGCCCTGCCAGAGCATTGATTCGCTCGCCAGACATCGCCGCCGAGTTCGCCGCACGGTATGTGGGATTGCTCGGTGTGCGGGTTGGGGACGCCGCGGATGCGCTGATGGCCGCGCGACCCGATCAGCTGGTAACTGCGCAAGAGCAGTTGGTCGCGCAGGGCATCGGGCACATGCTCGGTGCGTTCCCGTTCGGTCCCACCTTCGGCACCAACTACCTGCCCGTCGAGCCGGTGGAGGCGATGCGTAGCGGTACGGCCAACCAGGTACCGCTCATTGTGGGCACCAACGCCGAGGAGGGCAGGTTGTTCGCAGCACTCCTCAAGAAAAACCTTGCCGTCACACAGGCAGCGGTCGAGCGCTTGCTCGCCGGAGCCGAACCCGCTCAGAAGGAAAAAATCACTGCCGCATATCCCGGGTATCCCGATCCGGCCGCGTGCATCCGTCTGGGCGGCGACTTAGCTTTCGGATCGGCCGTCTGGCAGATCGCTGAAGCGCACAGTAGCTACGCCCCCACCTATCTGTACCACTACGACTATGCACCCAGCGCGCTGCGCTGGTCTGGCCTCGGCGCCACGCATGCCACGGAGCTGTTGGCGGTCTTCGACGTCTACCGCGCCAGATTCGGAAAGCTGCTCACCTCGCCGGCCGACCGATCCGCGGCGCTGCGTGTCAGCGACGACGTGCAGTCCCGGTGGCTGGCCTTCGGCCGCACCGGCGTCCCCGGCGACGACTGGCCGATCTACAGCACCATCGACCGGGCCGTGATGGTCTTCGATCGCGAGTCACGCGTCGGGTACGACCCGCACGCGATCCGTCGACAGGCCTGGGAGGGCTTCTCGCCGACCACCGGTTAGCAGGCTAGAGATGTTTCTCGAAGCTTGCAGAACAAGACCCAGCGGCGATTTGGCTGCGTGGTGTCGGACAGGAAATCGGTGCCCGGCCCCAGCCGTTGGTGAGCTTTTTTGGGACCAGTTTGGGACCACACGTTATGCACGATGCTGAACGACCTGCGCATTCGTGAAACGTTATGCGCGACCACCGCAAGCCCGCAGACCGCGCGTGACCTCGGAAAACGTGCTACCACTACTTACTGCGTGGTTTTGTGGTCGCCTTGGTGGCGCTGACCGTCTCGATCCCGGTCAGCATTGCGACCGTGGCCTTCTACGTCGCATTCCGATTGGCCGAAGACTATCTATTGGCGCCCCCACCGGTTCGTCGTAGACGGTTCTCTGCGCGATCAGGAAGTGAGCGCCACTGCCCTGGCTCGTGCATCCACGGCGTCGAGTGCTGCGTACTCGGCTTCCTCGATCGCGCCCGCGGCGAAGTCGATGGCATCCAACGCGTACGACAAGGCGATATTGGCCTCCGCGTCGGCGTCCTTGGCGTCGAGTTCGGCGCCTTTCCTCCGGGCGTCTTCCCTCACCTTGGCGACATGGGCCTGCCACTTGCCGCGGATCTCGTCCCACTGCGATGACGCTTTGTCGCCAGCGGCACGGGCCCGCTCTTTGAACTGCTCGGCGGACGCGGCGGCCTTGTCTCGCGCGATCGTGACATCAGCTTCGAGCTGATCCTTGGTCTGTGCACCGGCGGCACTTAGCTCCTCGGCCACCTTTTTCGCCTTGTCGGAAAGCTCCTTGAACTGCGCGCTCAAATCGGTGTCTGCCATCGCAGGCCCTTCTGTGACTTCAGGCGGGCTCTCCGCCCACGTGGCTGATCGTCGGCTCCTATCGGGCGGCGGTCAATGGTTGGCCGGGACAAAATATCCCGGTGGAAATTGGCGGCGCGACAGTAGTGAGTCGCGAGCCCTGTGTCTGACGTTGCCTTCGGCCACTTGTCACTCTCTGCACTGATTGGCCTAAGCCGATTCCGGTTGAGAGAAGGCGTGTTTGACGATCAGTTCGGCTCTCACGTGGTTGCCGGCGCAGACACGTCGCCGCCCGATCGGTGGCATACCACGATAAGTTCTGGAAGGCTCGGGGCATGACCCCGACCATGCGGGCGCAGGGTCGGCGCCGGGTCGCTAGTCGACTCGAGGACGGCGGCGTTCACCAGGCGGCTTGTGATGGATGAGAAGAACGGATGAGCCCCAAGATTCTTCCCGGCACACCCGCGCCTCTGGGCGCGACCACCGACGCGTATGGCACGAACTTCGCTGTGTCGTCGGCCGGCGAGCAGGTGACCCTGTGCCTGTTCGACGCTGACGGCGCTGAGGAACGACTGGTTCTGCCGGAGCGTGACGGCGACGTGTGGCACGGCCTTGTTCCGGGGGTAGGGCCAGGGCAGCTCTACGGTTTCCGGGTCGACGGGCCCTATGATCCGGCGCGCGGCCTGCGCTACAACCCGGCCAAGCTGCTGCTCGACCCGTACGCTCGCGCATTCGAGGGCCAGGTCCGGTTCGGGCCCGAACTGCTTGGCCACGCGACAGATAACCCCTCGGCGCCCAGCCCGCTGGACTCGGCCGACCACATGCCGCGCGGGGTGGTCCTCGCGAGCGCGCCCGCCCTGACAGCATCCCGGCCACAGCACGCGCTCGCCGACTCGATCGTTTACGAAGTGCACGTGCGCGGGTTCACCGCCGCCCATCCCGACGTGCCACCGCAGCTGCGCGGCACCTACGCCGGTCTGGCACACGAGGCGGCGCTGAACCACCTGGTTCGTCTCGGTGTCACCGCGGTGGAGCTGCTGCCGGTCCACCACTACGTGCCCGAGGAATTCTTGATACGGCGCGGACTGACTAACTATTGGGGGTACAACACAATCGGCTTCTTCGCCCCGCACGCCGGCTACTCCGCGGCAGCGCGCGCCGGCCGGCCTGGCGGCCAGGTCGAGGAATTCCGCGCGATGGTCGACGCCCTGCACGCGGCGGGGTTGGAGGTGGTGCTCGACGTGGTGTTCAACCACACCGCCGAAGGCGGACCCGGGGGTCCCACCTTGTGCTACCGCGGCTTGGACAACGCCGCGTACTACCGCCTCGACCGCAACGACCCGGGCAACTATGTGGACACCACCGGCTGCGGTAATTCGGTGAACACCGGAAACCCCGTGGCCCTGCGGATGATCATGGACTCACTGCGCTACTGGTTCGGCGAGATGGGTGTCGACGGTTTCCGTTTCGACTTGGCAGCCACGCTGGGCCGTCAGGAGGGCGACTTCGACCCGTTCTCGGCGTTTTTTGATTTGGTGGCCCAAGATCCGCTCATCTCGCAGGCGAAGTTGATCGCCGAGCCGTGGGATGTCGGCCGCTTGGACAGCTATGACGTTGGGCGCTTCCCGCCGCTGTGGAGCGAGTGGAACGGGCGCTTCCGCGACACCACCCGTGACTGGTGGCGCAGCCAGGACAAGACGCTGGGAGACTTCGCGTCGCGGCTTTGTGGTTCGTCCGACATCTATGGCGGCCGCGGCGAAGGGCGCCGCCCGAGCGCGTCGGTCAACTTCGTTACCGTGCATGACGGCTTCACCCTGGCCGATCTGGTGTCCTACAACGGCAAGCACAACGAGGCCAACGGCGAGGATAACCGCGACGGCACCGACGACAACCGCTCCTGGAATTGCGGGATCGAGGGTCCGACAGCGGATCCGGACGGGCTGGCGTTGCGGGCGCGGCAGCAGCGGGCCTTTCTGGCGACCCTGTTGCTGTCGGCCGGTGTGCCGATGTTGCTGGGCGGCGACGAGGTCGGCCGCACCCAGCGGGGCAACAACAACGCGTACTGCCAGGACAGCGACGTCACCTGGTTCGACTGGTCGATGGTCGACCACGACTTGCTGTCATTCACAACCGGTCTCATCGGGTTGAGGCGCCGTCACCCGGTATTCCGGCGCCGGCGTTTCCTCACCGGCCGCGCCGCTGCGGACCTGCGCTGGTTCACCGTGTCGGCAACGGAGATGACCGATCAGAACTGGGCTGATCCTATGGCGCGCAGCGTCGCCCTTTGGATAGATGGCTCAACGGATCCCGACATCGACGCTGACGGCACACCGTTGCTCGATGACGACTTCCTGTTCTTCGTCAATGCCTGGTGGGAAGCTCTGACCTTCACAATTCCCGCCGAGCTATCCGCGCGCCGTTGGGACATTGTCTGCGACACGTTCGACACCGCACGAACCGGCACTGCCGGCGCGCAACTCGAGGTCGGACCGCGCTCCATTGTCGCCCTGCGATGCTGCAGGTGACAGAACCCGGGGATCTCAGCTAGTCGTCGGCGATCCCGGGTTTGCTGAGCGCCTTGATGGTGTCTTCGTGATGGACCAGCGATCGTGCGGCGACGGCGAACATCTCGAGTTTGTCGATGACGGTTTGTCCTTCTGGGGTGTGGCCCCAGATGCTGATGCCTTGGTGGGTGGTGGGTTTCCAGGTGGATTCGTCGACGAGGATCGGATTCCATCCGACCTCCCATTCGAACCCGGAGGGCGTGTGCGCGTAGTAGGACAGTTCTTTGTCGTTGGTGTGTTGGCCGACGGATAGGGCCATGTGGAAGCCGAGTTCTTTGACCCGTTGGTAGGAGGTGACCATGTCGTTGAGTGTGGCGACCTGGGTGTTGACGTGCTGGACTCGGGTGCGGATGGGGTTGATGGGTAGGGCGTTGACTGATGCGATGGCCACGGAGTGGTGGCGTTCGTTGACGCGCAGGAATCGGATCTTGAGTTTCATGCTGTTGATCGTCTCGTCGATGTAGTCGGATAGTCGTGCGTCGAAGACGTGGTTGTAGTAGCCGCGGACCTGGTGAGGCTTCTTCGTGAACAGGGCGACGTGACCGAGTCCGCCTGCGCCGGTGACGAATCCGGTGCCGGGTATGTGCAGGGGCAGGGGTGCGGTGCGGGCGGTGGTGTAGATCTCCTGGGTGAGTCCGTTGGGCCCGGGGAAGCGCAGGAAGCGTTCGACTCCGCGCAGTTTGGCTTCCTCGTCGGCGCCCTCAACGGCGGGTACCTGGTGGTCGATGACGCGGCGATTGATTTCGTCGAAGGTCGCGTGGTCATCGAGGTGCCAACCCAGCGCGACGACGTCCTCGGCCGGTCCGCGCCGCAGCAGGATGCGGCATTCGTTGGCATCCAAGCGGAATCGGATCGCGTCGGGTGCCATGTCGTCGCAGTGCATGCCGATCGCGTCGCGACCGAAGCGCTTCCAGTCGTCGAACTTGTTCGTTTCGATCACGGCATAGCCCAGGTGGACATTGCCGAACAGATCAGTGGACATCGAATCTCCTTGAATAGCTTGAAAGGTTTTAGGGTGTGAGGAATGCGGTGGTGACGGCGTTGAAGATGTCGGCGCGTTCCCACTGCACCCAGTGGCCGGTGTTGGCGGTGATCAGGACGTCGGCGTTGGGCATCCGCTCCGCGAGCATCGTTGCGCCGCTTGGTTTGTTGACCTTGTCGTCGCGTCCCCAGATCACCAGTGTCGGCGTCTTGAGGGTGCTGAGCCTGCGGTCGCGGGTGAAATCCATTCGCCACAGCGTGCCCAGTCCCGCCGGGCGTTGCAGGGGCGGGTTGGCGACGACGTCGGGGTCGATCGAGGCCGCATACCTGGATTCGATCAACGATTCAGGTACAGCATCGCCGTCGAAGACCAGATAGGTGCGGATGAACGTGCGCAGTTTGTCCAGGCTCGGCCCGTCGCCGCCGTAGTACGACAACAGGCTTTTGAGGCCCGGGGTGGGGAGCCCGCGGGTGGTCCCGACGCCGCCGGGGCCCATCAGCACGAGCTTGTCGACCCGGTGCGGGGTGTCCAGGGCGAGTCGCAGTGCGCATGAACCGCCGTAGGAGTTGCCGACTAGGTGCGCCCGCTGGATGCCGAGTTCGTCGAGCATCCCGCGGATGTGATCGGCGAGATACCCGAACGGGTCGCCTCGGTCGACGCCCTTGGCGGAGCGGCCGTAGCCGGGCATGTCGGGCACGAGGACGCGGAAGTGTTGGGCCAGGGCGTCGATGTTGCGGGAGTAGTTCGACACCCCTGATGCGCCGGGTCCGCCGCCGTGCAGCAGAACTATGGGCGCACCGGTGCCGGCCTCGGCGACGAAGATGTCCTTGCCGTGTACGCGTACGGTGCGTTCGGTCATGGTGTTGCTGTTCATTGCTGTATTCCTCTATGTGGTGAAGCCGGTTGGGGGTGGCGGCAGCGGTTGGCCTTCGGCGGCGCCGGCGTAGACGAAACCGTCGGGTCGCACGACCACCACCGAGGCGCCCGTCTTGTCGAGCCAGCGCGTCAGCATGCCGTCGGCGTCCACAATGCTGTCGGTGTTCGGCTTGCTGCCGGGCACAAGGATTTTCACCACCGGCACGCCGGCTGCCCGCCAGGCCTGGCAATCGGACGCGGGCCCGAGATGCACGACCACCCAGCGGCCGCCGATGACGTCGTCGAGGCGCACGGCGTCGCCCTTCTCGTCGATGACCCACGGTTGGGGGATCAGCCAGCCGACGGCGCCGTTGCCGTTGTGTGCCAGCAGTCCCTTGGGGTAGTGCGCATCGGGCAGCCAGCGGTTTTGGCGCAACCATGTGGTGAAGCCGGGTACCTTGCTGGCGGTGCGGAAGATGTGGTTGCGTGCGGCGGCGCGATAGGGGTTGCGTTGGATGATCAACTTGCCGGTCTTGACCGCGCGGTTGGTCACGTCCTTCACGTGTGGCAGCCGCTCGGCCTGGTAGGAATCGAGCACGGATTCGGGCAGCGATCCGCGCAGCACGGCGCCCAG
>Ga0182030_10003985_pt1 | contig 31491 bp, 30 predicted proteins | sample 812S3MmetaG_FD_121299 | JGI IMG/M metagenome (GOLD analysis project Ga0182030, IMG submission 121299) | Permafrost microbial communities from Stordalen Mire, Sweden - 812S3M metaG (Illumina Assembly) | ecosystem: Environmental > Terrestrial > Soil > Wetlands > Permafrost | place: Sweden...
ATCCGGGCGACAAAACCCCTGACATTCATGATAAGGATTGTCAGATCCCTAAGACCGGTGCGACGTTTCCCGATGATTGTGGCGCGGGGCGTAGCCATAAATGCGTCCGTCCCGTTTTCGCTATAAATGCGTCCGTCCCGTTTTCGCTCAGGGCGCGGTGGGTTCAGACGGAACGTTCACACATGGCTTGTTTCAGTGAACTGTCTTCGAGAAAGTTGACAGGCTTAGTAACGATAGGGCGGCATCAAGCCGGCAATCCCCATTTGCCGTTCCCCCCGTGAAAAGCGGACCCTGTCGGTGGGACGCGGAAGGAGGCAGCATGCATCGCGAGGCCCGCTGTTGACTGCTATCATGGGGTCAAAGGCTATTCTCAATGCGCTATACAGTTGTCCTTGAGAGGGAAGCAGATGGCGGATACGTTGCCACTGTGCCGGCCCTGCCCGGCTGCGTGTCTCAAGGGGACACTCGTGACGAGGTCATAAGGAATATCGGCGAAGCAGCAGACCTGTATATCGAAGACTGCATCGCCTCAGGCGATCCGGTACCGGCTGAAGCGGGAAGGGAATACCTCGAACTAGTGACCAGCAGCCACCAGTGAAGTTGCCGACGGATATTTCCGGCCAGGAACTGGTAAGAGTGCTTCTGCGCGTGGGATTTGTCATGAACCGCCAAAGAGGTAGCCACATCATCCTCAGGCGTGACAGCCCGCATGCTCGCGTCGTGGTGCCGGATCACAGGCACGTCCGTCCCGGTACTCTTCGGCAGATTCTGAACGAAGCGGGGATCACCGTGGAGCAACTCTTGGGTTTGCGCTGAGCAGTCGATTGTGTCCTGACGCGGTCTTCGAAGAGGTTTGCCCGATTACTCCCAATACGTCTTTATCACGGATATTTCACTGCGCTAGGCGGTGGTTTTCTTTTGCTCGTGAATTTCCTGCAGGCTCCAGACGCGGATGGGGTCGCGCTGCTTGGCGGCTACGGCGTCGGCGGCGGCGCGGGCTCCGCTCATGGTGGTGATGCAGGGGACGCGATAAATTACGGCGCTGCGGCGGATGGCTTTCTCGTCGTGAAAGGCGGGTGCGCCGGCGGTGGTGTAAATAGCTAACTGCACGGAGCCGCCCTTGAGCAGGTCGACCACATTGGGGCGGCCTTCATTCACTTTAAGGACGGTCTTGCAGGCCAGTCCGGCATTGCGCAGCGCGGCGGCGGTGCCGCGCGTGGCCACCAGATGGAAGCCGAGATCGGAGAACGATTTCGCCACCTTCACGGCTTCCAGCTTTTGATGATCGTTGACGCTGATGAAGACTGTGCCTTTTTCGGGCAGGGGACTGCCGGCGCTGATCTGCGCTTTGAGGAATGCTTCGCCGAAATTGATGCCGACGCCCATCACTTCACCCGTGGAACGCATCTCTGGTCCCAGCGCCGGATCCACGCCGAGGAATTTATTGAAGGGAAATACGGGACTCTTGACGAAATCCTGCGTGACGGAAAGTTTGCCGGCGCCCAGGTTGTACTCTTTCAGCTTACGGCCCCACATCAGGCCCACGGCGATTTTGGGAAGCGCCACTCCGGTGGCTTTGCTGACGTAGGGCACGGTGCGCGAGGCGCGCGGGTTCACTTCCAGGACATACACCACGCCGTTCTGGATAGCGTACTGCACGTTCATCAAGCCGATGACGCGCAGCGCTTTGGCCAGGCGCAGGGTATAGTCTTCGATGGTCGCGAGAATTTGTTCCGAGAGCGATTGGGGCGGCAGCACGCAGGAGCTGTCGCCGGAATGCACGCCGGCTTCTTCAATGTGCTCCATGATGCCGGCGATCAGAACTTCGTCGCCATCGGCCAGCGCGTCCACGTCCACTTCGGTGGCATCTTCCAGGAAACGGTCGATCAGCACGGGGCGATCCTGAGAGAAAGAGACCGCTTCCCGCATGTACTGGCGGACCATTTCTTCGTCGTAGGCGATCACCATCGCTCGTCCGCCCAGCACATAGCTAGGCCGCACCAGAACCGGGTAGCCGATGCGCCGCGCCACTTCGCAGGCTTCCTCGGCGCTGGTTGCGGTGCCGTTGGCGGGGCAGGGAATGGCCAGTTCGTCGAGGAGCTTGCCGAACAGTTTGCGGTCCTCGGCCAGATCGATATCGGAAGGATCGGTGCCGATGATAGGCACTCCCAGGCGTTTGAGCGGCAGCGCCAGGTTCAGCGGCGTCTGGCCGCCGAACTGGACGATGAGGCCGTCGGGCTTTTCGGTGTCGCAAATATTGAGGACGTTTTCAAGCGTCAGCGGTTCGAAGTAGAGCCGGTCGCTGGTGTCGTAATCGGTGGAGACGGTCTCCGGGTTGCAATTCACCATGATCGATTCGACGCCCATTTCCTGAAGCGCGAAGGAGGCATGGCAGCAGCAGTAGTCGAATTCGATGCCCTGGCCGATGCGGTTGGGGCCGCTGCCCAGAATCATGACCTTCTTGCCGGCGCCCGGGTCGGCTTCGCAGGCGGATTCGTAGTTGGAATAAAGATAGGGAGTGAAACTTTCGAATTCGGCGGCGCAGGTGTCCACACGGCTGAACACCGCGACCACGCCGAGTTCCTTGCGGCGGTTGCGGACCTCGATTTCGGTGGTGGACCAGGTCTTGGCCATTTGCGTGTCGGAGATGCCGTAGCGCTTGGCGCGGCGAAAGATTTCTTTCGAAATGCCGGGCCAGGTTTGGTTAGCGAGCTCGCCTTCGAAATCCACTACTTCCTTCATCTGCTCCAGGAACCAGCGGTCGATGGAAGTGAGTTCGTGAATTTCCTCCACTCCGAAACCGTTGGCCATGGCGAAGCGGATGTAGTTGAGGCGGTCTGGCGTGGGGGTGATGAGCTTTTGCGGAATGAGATTCTTATCGAACTTCTCGGAGCCGAAGGCTTTGCCGGTTTCCAGGCTGCGGATGCCTTTCCACAGCGCCTGTTTGAAGGTGCGGCCGATGGCCATGGCTTCGCCGACGGACTTCATTTGCGTGCCGAGAGTGGTATCGGCGCCGGGGAATTTTTCGAAGGCCCACTTGGGAATCTTGACGACCACGTAATCGATGGTGGGCTCAAAGCAGGCCGGCGTCTTGCGTGTGATGTCGTTGCGGATTTCGTCCAGACGATAGCCCACGGCCAGCTTGGCGGCGATCTTGGCGATGGGGAAACCGGTGGCCTTGGACGCCAGCGCGGAGCTCCGCGAGACGCGCGGGTTCATCTCAATGATCACCATTTTCCCGTTGGCGGGATTGATGGCGAACTGCACGTTGGAGCCGCCGGTATCGACGCCGATTTCCCGCAGGCAGCGGATGGCGCCGTCGCGCATCATCTGGTATTCGCGGTCGGTCAACGTCTGCGCGGGCGCCACGGTGATGGAATCGCCGGTGTGGACGCCCATGGGGTCGAAATTTTCAATGGAGCAGACGATGATACAGTTGTCGGCCAGATCGCGCATTACCTCAAGTTCAAATTCTTTCCAGCCGAGCGCGCTTTCTTCAATGAGAACTTCGTGAACCGGCGAGAGCGCGATGCCGCGTTCCAGAATTTCGACGAGCTCTTCCTGGTGGTACGCGATGCCGCCGCCGGTGCCGCCCAGGGTGAAGCTGGGGCGCAGAATGCAGGGGTAGCCGATGCGCTCGGCGAATTCCAGGCCGCCTTTGATGGTGTTGACTAACTGTGACTGCGGCGTTTCCAGGCCGATCTTCCGCATGGCGTCTTTGAACAGGAGGCGGTCTTCGGCCTTCTTGATGGCGTCGATTTTGGCGCCGATCAGTTCCACGCCGTACTTATCCAGAATGCCGGCTTCGGCCAGTTCGACGGCCAGATTCAGACCGGTCTGCCCGCCCACGGTGGAGAGCAGCGCGTCGGGCCGCTCGCGTTTGATGATCTCTTCCAGGTAGGGAACGGTGAGCGGTTCGACGTAGGTTTTGTCGGCCAGGTCCGGGTCCGTCATGATGGTTGCCGGATTGGAATTCACCAGGATCACTTTGTAGCCGTCCGCGCGCAGCGCCTTGGCGGCCTGCGTTCCGGAGTAATCGAACTCGCAGGCCTGGCCGATGATGATGGGGCCGGAGCCGATGATCAGGATGCGGTGGAGGTCGTTGCGTCGGGGCATCGGTTATCTCCCACCCATCAGTTGAATGAAGTCGTCAAACAGGTAGTGCGAATCATGCGGACCGGGCGCCGCTTCGGGGTGGTATTGGACGCAGAAGGCCGGATGGTTGCGGAGGCGGAAGCCTTCGAGGGTCTGGTCATTCAGATTGAGATGGGTGATTTCGACGGCGTTGGGATCGAGCGAATCGGGGTCCACCGCGAAGCCGTGATTGTGCGACGTGATTTCCACCCTTTGTGTGAGTTCATTGCGGACGGGGTGGTTGGCGCCGCGATGGCCGAACTTCAGCTTGTAAGTCTTGCCGCCTGCCGCCCGACCCAGCAACTGGTGGCCCAGGCAGATGCCGAAGATGGGCTTCTTGCCGATCAACTTGCGGATGTTGCCGACTTGGGTTTCGAGCGGTTCGGGGTCGCCGGGGCCGTTCGAGAGGAAGATTCCATCCGGTTTGAGAGCCAGAACATCCTCCGCGGAAGTTAAAGCCGGGACTACGGTGAGGCGGCATCCAGAGTGAACCAAGCGCCGTAAGATATTGCGCTTGATACCGAAATCATAAGCTACCACGTGATATTTGATTTCCTTCTGCGCGCCGATCAGCTCCGAAGGCGAGCAGACATCCACGCCTTGGGTCCATTGGTAAAGCTCGGGAGTGGAAACGCGGCAGGCCAGGTCGAGCCCAGCCATGGTGGGTATGGAGCGGGCTTTCTCCACCAAGCGGGCCGGATTCTTTTCGACGGAGGAAAGCACGCCGCGCATTACGCCGCGGGTGCGCAGATGGCGAACCAAGGCGCGCGTGTCCAGGTCGTCCACCACGGGAATTCCGGCGGTGCTCAGGAACCCGTTGGCTTCCTGGTCCGACCGCCAGTTGCTGGCGATGGCGGAGAACTCGCGAACGACGAGGCCTTCGATATAGGGCCGGGCGGATTCGTTATCGGCGGTGCTGGTGCCGTAATTGCCAATTTGAGGGTTGGTGAGGATGACGATTTGGCCGGAATAGGACGGGTCCGTGAAGATTTCCTGATAGCCGGTGAGGGCGGTATTGAACACCACTTCGCCGGAACGTTCGACGGGCGCACCAAAGGCTCTGCCCTCGAAGACCGTGCCGTCTTCCAGGGCCAGGATTGCAGAGTTCAAGTTAGGTTATTCCTCCAGGCAGTGGATAACCTTCATTCTAGCAGGAGCGATTCGGGTTTTCTCCTCCGATTTACGCAGAGTTTGGCTCGGGGGGCGGCGAGCATTTTCAACGCGGAGGCGCGGAGACGCGGAGAAAACGAAGAACGGTGCGGGGACTTGAGACCGCGTGTGGTGACGGGGCGTCGAATGCCCATAACGCCGGTTCGGTCCGTGCCTGGCTCGGTGGGTGGGGCTCGACTAGCTCGGAGGTTGCATGACAGGAATGATACGCGCCATGATGCTGTCGGCATGAGAGACGGACCCCTTTGACGGTCACCCTTGTTATGGCGCCGAGAACGCGTAGCATGAAGAGAGGAGACGGTCATGGAGGTAACGCTGCCGGCGGATTTGACAAAACAGGTCGAGCAGGAGCTCGCCAGCGGCCACTACCGGAGCCGCGATGAACTGATTGAACAGGCGGTTCGGCGCTTCTTCGACGAGCGCCAGCGTGGCGAGCAGCGGCTCGATGCTCTCCGCAGAATCGGTCAAGCGGTTGACCAAGCGGGCTTGTACGAGCGAGTGCTGATCCCCGACCACCTCAACATCCACAATCATTCCTGAGCGAAGTTTTCCGGCAGGAGCAATCGCTGGTGAAGGCGAAACTCGAGCAACAGGCAGGCGACCGCGGCCGGAGCTTGAGCCAACTCCTGGGCATTCTTAAGGGCACGGTACCCGACTTCGTTGCCAACGTTTCGGCCATAATCTCAAGAGAATAGAGCCGATTCATTGCAGGGTGGCGGATAACTCCCCTAAACGTCGCACAGCGTTTACCAATTCCGCGGCAGGGGCGGTCAACGTGCCTGCGCTTCGCGCTTCGATAGGGACTAGACAGCTACGGTCTGATACCGGGCGGCCATCTCTTCCATTGTGACCGGCTTATAATCGCCGGCGTGGCCGGCCTGGCCGAACTGCACCATGCGGGTGGCAACCACTTTCTTCATGGCATCGCGCGCGGGCTTCATGTAATCGCGCGGATCGAACTTCTCGGGGGATTCGATGAAGACCTTGCGGATGGCGCCGGTGATGGCCAGGCGATTGTCGGTATCGACGTTGACCTTGCGCACGCCGTTCTTGATGCCAAGCTGGATCTCTTCCACCGGCACGCCCCAGGTGGGCTTCAGTTTGCCGCCGTATTGATTGATGATGTCCTGCAGTTCCTTGGGCACGCTGGAGGAGCCGTGCATCACCAGGTGAACGTTGGGCAGACGCTTGTGGATTTCGAGCAGCACGTCCATCTTGAGGGTTGCGCCGGTGGGTTTACTGCTGAACTTGTAGGCGCCATGGCTGGTGCCGATGGCGATGGCCAGCGCATCCAGGCCGGTTTGCTTGACGAATTCCTCGGCTTGCGCGGGATCGGTGAGGTGGCTGAGGCCGTCGAGCCCGGCGCCGTGTCCGTCTTCAATTCCGCCCAGGCATCCGATTTCGCCTTCCACAGTGACGCCCTTGGCGTGCGCCATTTCGACGACCTGGCGGGTGACATCCACGTTGTATTCGAAGCTCGAAGGGGTCTTGCCATCGGCCATCAGGGAGCCGTCCATCATGACGCTGGTGAAGCCCATATCAATGGCGCTCTTGCAGGTTTCGACGCTGTTGCCGTGATCGAGATGCAGCACGGTGGGAATTTCGGGGTACACTTCTGTGGCCGCAATCATCAGGTGATAGAGAAAGCGGTCGTTGGAATAGGCGCGCGCTCCGCGGCTGGCCTGGACGATCACCGGCGACTTGGTTTCCCGCGCCGCTTCCATGATGGATTGAATCTGCTCCATATTGTTGACGTTGAACGCGCCAACACCATATCGGCCCTTGGCTGCTTCGTCCAGCAACTGGCGCATTGAGACTAACGGCATTTTATGATTTCTCCTGTTTCTTCGAAATAGAGGCCTAAACTCTTTAATTTCCAAGCTAACATGATTCCATGGCGCCCAGCGCCGCCCGGGACGGGGCGCAAGAAGATGATGTGCCGGACCACATTCCGAAAGAAGAATGCCCCCTTTCGCCCCGTTCCGGGGCTGCCTGCTTTCGCTCTGTTCCCATGGCTTGCGCCATGGGCTAATATCTTTCGCCCTGGCGGGCTGATGCCTTACCAGCCCTCAGGTTCAACTTCCATGTCGTGTACCCGGTCCCGATGATCCCTTTCCGACCGCTTTTTCGAAATCCGCACTGGCAGACCGTGGCGGCACACTACTGGCAGCGGCCGGAAGCCGATGGCTCCCTGGCGCGGCGGCTGTTCCGCACGGAACCCGACGTCCAGGTGGCGGTGGATTCCGTGCAGCCCAAAGGGCCGGTGGCGGGCCACGTGGTGATGGTGCACGGACTGGAAGGCTCGGCGGAAGCGGGTTATATCCGCAGTTTGAGCGCGGCCGCGGTGCGGGCTGGTTTCGCCGCGCACCGTTTCCACATGCGCACCTGCGGCGGCACGGAACATTTGTGCAACACGCTGTACCATGCCGGGCTGACCAGCGATCTGGAGTTCGTGGTGCGGCAGATCCAGGCTGAGAGCCCGGCGCGGCTGTTTCTGGTGGGCTTCTCGCTGGGTGGAAATGTGGTGATGAAACTGGCGGGCGAACTGGCGGCCGGCGGCCCGGCGCTGATTCGCGGCGTATGCGGCGTTTCGACACCTCTCGATCTGGCGGCTTGCGCGCGGCGCATCGCGGAGCCGGACAATTGGATTTACCAGAGACGGTTCGTCCGCCGCATGCGGGCGCGCCTTTTCGCGACGGGCCGCTACCAGCGGAGCGATCTGGCGGGGCTCCGATCGGTGTGGGAAATCGACGACCGGATTACCGCGCCGTCCTTCGGTTTCGGAGGTGCTGAAAACTACTACCGGAGGCAATCGGCGTTAGGCTTTGTGAAGGACATCCGCGTGCCCGCGCTGCTCATTCAGGCGCAGGACGATACGTTCGTTCCGTTTGAGATTTTTTCCGCTCAGGAAGTTCGCGCCAATCCGCTGATTGAACTGCGGGCCACCGAAACCGGCGGCCATTTAGGGTTTCTGGGGCGGCTGCCACACCGTTTATGGCTCGACGAGACGATTCTGGAATGGATGCAAGAACACCGCTGAAGGAAGCGGCGCCAGCGGGCGGTTGGTCCTGGGGATTGGTTTTGCGCTGCGTTTTCGACGCGGCGTACAGGAATCCCGGCTATATTGAAGTGTGGGAGAAACCTGGCGGCGCGGGCTGGTCATCGGCCTGGCGTTTGTGGTGGCGATCAGCGGCACTTTCGTTTTTGGGTCACGGGCGCGCCGGCAAGCCCGGCTCATCCAGGCGGAGAACGAGCCCATCCAATCCTGGATGTCGGTACCGTTTATCGCGCACGCTCACCACGTTCCCGTGGCGGCGCTGTTTCAGGCTATTGGAGTTCAGCCGCAGCAACCGCGCGACCGGCGGTCCATCGGGCATATTGCGCACGATCTGAAGCGGCCGGTTCCCGATTTGATCGCGCAACTGCAGCGCGCCATTGACGCTGCCGCGCATCCACCGGGTGGGAAGCCGCAATGAACGATCAGTTGCTTGCGGCCGTTTCGCAATACGGCGCGCCGGCTCTTTTTGGAATCGTGGCGATTGCAGCCATCGGCGTGCCGCTACCCATTACGCTGCTGTTGATTGTGGCGGGTTCAATGATTTCGCAAGGCGCCATGAATTTATGGTGGGCCATCGCGTTAGCCGGCGCCGGTTCGGTGATGGGCGATCTGGTTGGCTATGCAGTTGGGCGGTGGGGTGGGCAGGCGCTGGTGAAGAAGCTCAGCGGCCTGTTGGGAAAACACACCAATCTGGAGGCAGTGGAAGCCAAAGTCAAAGCCTGGGGCGGGCCCGGGATCTTTATCACGCGGTGGCTGCTGACTCCGCTGGGACCGTGGGTGAACCTGGCCAGCGGAACGGCCTCTTACCCGTGGCACCAATTCCTGTTCTGGGATGTGCTCGGTGAATTCACGGGAGCCGCGGTGTTTATCTCCCTGGGGTGGTTCTTCAGCGACCGCGTGCTGGCGCTGGATGCGGTGTTGGGAGACCTGACATGGGCAATCTTCGCGCTGCTGGCGGCCATGATTCTGGGATATCAGCTGCTGGGGTATTTGCGCCGGGCGCGCTCTCAGTCGCGCGCGCGGTAATTCCCGAGGGGCATGCCGGCGGTATAGTAGCAGTGGCCCCATGCTGCGCGATTCCAGCCTGATTCCGCTTTCGCAACAACACCACAACGGCCTGAGTTTGTGCGTGCTGACGCGCCGGTCGCTGGCGGCCGACGGGTCGGCCGAAAACACCGCCAAGTTGGCGCGGCGAGTGATTGACCGGTATGAATTGGAGCTGATCAACCACTTTGAAATCGAGGAGCAGGTGCTGTTTCCGGTTTGCGGGCCCATGCCGCTGGTGGATGAACTGACCGGTGAACATCGCGCCATCGAGTCCCTGGTGGCGAAACTGCGGGAGGCGCCTTCGACAGAACTGCTGGAACAGTTTTGCGGGTTGCTGACCAGCCATATCCGGCGGGAAGAAAGCAGCTTGTTTGAGCAGGTGCAGCGCGCTTTGCCGCGCGACGTTTTGGACAGGGCGGGTGCTGAGATCGATCGCCGCGCCGTGCGAATCTGCCTGTAGCGGTGAGTTTCGGTCCCAGCGTGGCCGGAACCACATCGCGTCGGGTTAAATGGAGTAGCAAAGTGAGCGACCGGTAATCCAGAATGGGGTACACTTGCGAGTAGCCCGTAAGGGCTAGCGGTGCTTCCGGTCATGGCTTGATAAGATAAACGCGGGAGTCGGCTCATGGGGTGTTAGGGCGGGTGTTTTGGGGCGCCACGCCGGGTCGCATGGGTGGATTGGCAATCTCGCTTCTGTTTGGAGCAGAGGCAAAAGGACGGTCCATTTTAATTTATGAGAGTTTGCGTATTGGGAGGAGATGGCTACTGCGGTTGGGCGACGGCCTTGTACCTTTCCCGGAAAGGGCATCAGGTCGCCATTGCGGATAACTTTGCGCGCCGCCAATGGGACCACGAATTGGGTGTTCAGACGCTGACGCCCATCCGGCCGATGTCTGAAAGGCTACGCGCGTGGAAACAACTGACCGGAGAAACGATCGAGTTGTTTTCCGGCGATATCCAGGACTACGACTTTGTTTCCACCGTGGTGCAGTCTTTTGCGCCTGACGCGGTGGTGCACTTCGCCGAGCAGCGTGCCGCTCCGTATTCCATGATTGACCGCAAGCACGCGGTCTTCACCCAGGTAAACAATGTGGTGGGCACCCTCAATCTGCTCTTTGCCCTGCGGGAATTCCGTCCCGACTGTCACCTTGTGAAACTCGGGACGATGGGAGAATACGGCACTCCCAATATCGACATCGAAGAAGGCTACATCAAGATTAAGCACAACGGCCGCGAGGATCTGCTGCCGTTTCCGAAGCAGCCCGGCTCGTTCTATCACCTTTCGAAGGTGCACGACAGCCACAACATCATGTTCGCCTGCAAGATCTGGGGCCTGCGCGCCACGGACCTGAATCAAGGCGTGGTTTACGGGACGATGACCGACGAAGCCGGCCTGGATGAAGCGCTCATTAACCGTTTCGATTACGACGAAATTTTCGGCACGGTCTTGAACCGCTTCTGCGCCCAGGCGGCGGTGGGGCATCCACTGACGGTGTACGGCAAGGGCGGCCAAACCCGCGGATATCTGGATATCCGGGACACCGTGCGGTGCATTGAGCTTGCCTGCCTGCAACCCGCGCGGGCGGGCGAATGCCGCGTGTTCAACCAGTTTACGGAACAGTTTACCGTTTTGGAACTGGCCCACATGGTGCAGGCTGCCGGTAAGAAGCTGGACCTTCACGTGGAGATCGAGCACCTGCCGGATCCGCGGGTGGAAGCCGAGGAACATTACTACAACGCGAAACACTCCAAGCTGGTTGAGCTTGGGCTGAAGCCGCATCTGCTGTCGGAATCGCTGCTGGATTCGCTGCTGAATATCGCCATTCGCTACCAGAGCGGGATTGACCGGTCTCTCTTCTTGCCGAAGGTGGACTGGCGCAACGTCCGCAACGACCGCCGGGCGACGAAGGCGACAGCGCTCGCGGCCGGTTCGTCCTACGACGGGCCGTTTGAAACAAACGGAGTATCCGCAGGCAACGGGCATTTCGACAGGAGCGAGTAGCCGCGGACCGGCTAGTGCTGGACCGAATGAGTGAATGCTTCAGCGGGCTGGGTGGCACTCCTTTACGGCGGAACGGCAAGCCGCGGTTCGGACCGGCTGGCGGCTGCGGCGAATTCAGAAAACCGGCGCGCGGGCGGAACCGCCCACGCCACCCATGTGTACGATCAAGCGGTGGCTTTCATTTGGACGAACCACCGAGCGGTTGATTCGTGAGCACCATCTTGCCGCCGCTTTTTTCGACGACGAAGAGCGCGCTCTTTCCCACCAATGCTTCAAAGCGGGGCTCCTGCTCGTTACTGGCGACAATGTAATACCGCCGCGGACCAAGCCACCGATCCTTCCACTGCGCATCGGTAAGAAAAACGTCCGGCGCACCCGGAGCGTAGGATCCGTATACCAGGTTGTTGAAACGCCCGTTGAGGAGCCAGGCGGTGCGGCCCGTATAAAAGAAGATAGACGAAAACGTGTAGTAGTGGTGGTCGATCACGAGATCTCCCGGCGGCGCCCGGCGTAGCGCCTCTGCCAGGGGGCGCGAGGAAAGATAGGGATCGAAGGTCACCATGGCGAGCCGCGCGGCATGGAAAAACAACACCATCATCAGGGCTGCGCCCAGGAAGGCGCGCTGTCCCCCGGCGCGCAGAACGCCGAGGGCGCCGACGCCGACGAAGAACGCCACGGCCGCAATGGCGAGAGGCAATCGCAAGTAGGCAAAGGACTCGAGTGTCAAGTCTTCCATATGGCCCAGCGAGAGTGTGTAAGCGCTGGGATGCTGGGAGAGAGCCTGCGAAATATCGCCGGGGCTGGGAACATGGCGTACCGCCACCAGAATGCACACGCAGCAGATGCCGGCGGCGCCGGCAATGAAGCACAGCACGCGAGTACCGCGGCGCACCCAGGCGCCGCCAGCCGCCATAGCTGAGCCCAGCAGCAGGGCCATCGCCGGGTAGCACGGCATGGAGTAATACTCCTGCGTAGTGGAGAAGCTAAAGAAAACCAGCAAAAAGCCGATCCAACAAATGGCAAGCAGGCGCGTGCGGCCGGCGCGGTCGACCGGCTTGAAAGAGAGCTTGCAGACGGCCGGAAAATAGACGCTCCAGGGAAAGAGCCACAGCAGATGAAAGAGCCAGAAGTAGGCCAGCGGAACGGTGTCGTAATCGCGCGGATAGCGCAGGTTCAGGAACCGCAACACCTGCTCGTTCATGAAATAGAACCAGAGGAAGCCGTGGTATTCACCGGGATTGCTGCGCAACGACAGGTCGAAGAAAGGAGGGTTGCGTAATGTAGCCAGCACATGCCAGGGCAGGGCAATCACCAGCATGATGACCAGGCCGCTAAACGGGCGCAGTTTTCTCCATACCGCGCCGGAAAATAACTGGTGCGTGAACAGAAGGTAAAGCAGCGCCGCCGCGGCGGGGAACAGCAGCGCGACGGTGCTCTTGAGCAGCAGGCCCACGCCGAAGCTGGCAGCCATCACGAAGGCCCAGAAGCGGGGGTGCATCTCCTGTTCGTCCAGCACGCGCAGAAAGGCCCACAGGGAGAGCGCCGTTGTGGCGGTGAGCATGACGTCGGGGATGAGGATTCGCGTGAACAGGAAGAGTCCGATGCAGGTGGAGATACACAGGCCGGCATAAAAACCGGCGCGCTTGCCAAACGCCCACATGCCGAAAGCCGCGGTAAGCCAAGCCAGCGCGATGGCGGAAAGCGCCACGGGAATGCGGGCCGCCCAGTCGAATACGCCGAAGATTTTGTAGGCGCCCGCGATCATCCAATAGATGAGCGGGGATTTTTCCAGATAGATGATGCCGTCGATCCGCGCCGTGACCCAATCGCCGGAGGTCAGCATGTTGCGCGCGATCTGCGCCTGCACGGCGTCGACATCATCCATCAGCGATGGCGGAGAGAGGATGCAGCCCAGATAGATGGCTGCGGCAAACAGCACGACGGCTATGTAAAGGTAATGGCGCTGGCTGCCGGCTGGCGCACGTCCAGAGCCCGGGTCGGGAGTCTCCATGGTTTCAATCCACAATAACAGGCCCTTAAGCAGGGCGGCATGGCGCCTTCGGCGCAGCGGCGTGCTTCAAGACAGGGCAAGAGGTTCAATCTGCAGTGCCGGCTGAATCGTCATGGCTGCTGACTTTTCTGTACCCTGGTAGAAGGAAGATGCGTCAAATCAACTCTGTGGCTACCGGAGGACTGCCATGTCGCTGAAGATCGGCACCCTGCTCTTGCTGGGCGTGGCGGCCATCCCATTCATTTATTACGGCATAGCATTGTTTAGCTGCTGGCGTTTCTTCCGGCGTCCGCGGCGTTCGGCAACCGGCGGATTTACGCCCCCGGTCAGCAATCTGAAGCCGATCCGCGGCCTTGACCCGGACGCCTACGAGAATTTTGCCAGTTTCTGCCGGCAGGACTATCCGGATTACGAAATTCTTTTTTGTGTGACGGACGTGCGGGAACCTGCGCTGCCCGTGATTGAACGCTTGCAGCGGGAGTTTCCGGAACGGCGCATCCGCGTGCTGATTGGCTCAGGCCGCGACGCCGCCAACGATAAGTGCGCGAAACTGGCGCGGCTGGTGAGCGAGGCATCGCATCGCCACGTGGTGATCAGCGATAGCGATGTCCGGGTGCGGCCGGATTACCTGAAGAGCGTGATGGCCCCGCTGGCGGACCCCAGGATTGGCGCGGTGACGTGCTTCTATCTGCCGACTGAAGAGCGCAGCTTCGTGGATCGTTTGCAGGGCGTGGGGATGATGTCCGATTTTTACGCCGGCATTGTGGTGGCCTGGCAACTGGACGGCGTTAAGTTCGCCCTGGGGCCGACCATCGCCACCACGCGCGAACGGCTGGCGGCTTTCGGCGGGTACGAAGCCATCGAGAATCAACCGGGCGACGACCTGCTGGTGGGCCGCCTGATTGCCGATCAGGGCTGTGAAGTGGAGCTTTCGCGCTACGCGGTGGAGACGGTGGCCGATTTCGAATCCATTCAGGAGTTGGTGCGCAAGCGGCTGCGCTGGATGGTGGTGATGCGGCACATGCGGCCATCGGGCCACTTCGGGCTGCTGTTTACGCTGGGGCTGCCGTGGGCGCTGCTGGCGGTGGCGGTTCACCCCACGCTGGCGGTGGCGGCCATTTTCCTGGGCGGCTACTTCGCGGTGCGATGCGGAATCACGGCGATGATCGCCGTGTGGGGCTTCGACCAGCGTTCCTACTGGCGGAGAATGGCGCTGATCCCACTTTGGGATGCGGTGGCGTTCCTGGTTTGGGCGGCCAGTTTCACGCAGCACACCATCCGCTGGCGCGGCAGCGATTATTATATCCGTGAAGGCAAGCTGGTTCCGGTGAATCCGGCGCCGGCTGACCTGCCGGCGGGCGGTTTGGACGTGGTCGGCAGTGGGGCGCGCGCCCCGGTCGCCGGAGAAAAGTGACGCCGGCGAGAAGGACTACCGGTTACTGTCCGAGTGCCAACAGTCCGCCCAACACCAGTAGAGCGCCGGCGGCGCGGCGGACGCCGATGTGTTCTTTCAGCAAGAGCTTTGCCAGCACGGTCTCCAGAATAAAACTGGCGGAGGCCACCGGCACGGCAAAGCTCAGCGGCGCCGCTTGCACCAGGGCCATGAAGGCGAAGAACGAAAACGCCAGGCAGACGATGGAGAGCAGCAGATAGCGGCGCTCCACAATCATGCGCAGCAGGCGGCCTATGCCCCGTGCGCCTACCGACTGAGCGCCGGCCCGCTTCATTTCGTAGCTCTGCAGCAGATCGCTGAGCGCGGTGGCTACCACCATCACCGTCACCAGAATCCAGGTTAGGGTCATTGGGCGCTCCCGGCCTTGCCGGTGGTTGGCGAGGTGGTGCTTTGGGGGGTGGAACTCACCACGGCCGTGCCGGCGAAGATCAAGGCCACGGCCAGCCAGCGCCGCAGGCTGACGTCTTCATGCAGGAAGAACTTTCCCAGCGCCACGGCCAGCACGTAGCCGACGGCCGTCATGGGCAGGATGAAACTGAGATCGGCCACGCTCAGCAGGGCTAGGCGGACCAGCAGCGCCAGGATCAGCATGACGATGCCGAGCGCCACGGCAGGGCTCAGCATGGCGCGGAGGTAGGCCATGGGATCGGCCGCCAGCGTTTCCGGGAAGTGCTTGGCGCCCCATGCCATGGACAGGTTCCCTACTGCCCGCAGGGCGAGAAAGAGCACCAGTAATAGATAGGTTCGAATGGTTCGGGAGGACAAACCACAGGTTACCCCAATCGCGGGCCGGGTCTGACGTTGGGCGAACCGACGCCTTCCAGCGGGTTCTGAAAAATGATCCCTAGCCGATAAACGCCGATGAACGCAGATATGGTTCTTTGTTTTTCGATCTGCGTTTATCGGCGTTCATCGGCGGCCAACATCAGGCCGCGCTCCGCTAACGCCGGCGGTTCAAGCGGATCAGGATGTTCAGAATGGCAATAAACACGTTGAACAGTCCCGCGAACAACATCAGCGCGCCGGGAATCGGGCTATCCGCGTCGGCGCTGTTCAGCACGTTGCTGGTGGCGTAAACCAGAATGCAAACGCCCAGGATGCCGATGCCGGCGGCAATCAGCATCCCCAACATGCCAATGTTCAGGAAGGCGTTGAGGATGATGGCGGCAACCAGGCTGACGGAGATCCCCAGCATCAATCCGCGCGGCGCCGAAAAGGTGCGGCCGGATGCCATCACGAAAATGGTCACCACGGCAAAAACAATCAGTGTCATCAACATGGCAATCTGAATGGTGCCGGCGGCGTAAGCGCTGGCGAATCGCAGGATGGGCGCCAACACTAATCCGGATACGAAGCCATCGGCCAGCAGAGCGGTAACGCCCAGCACCGGATTATGCCGCGCCGCGATGGCGACACGCGGAATGGCGTTGAGCAGCACCATGGCCAGAATCCAGCCGATCCAGCCCGTGAAGAGGTTGGCCAGAGCAGCCGATTGCGCCCCCAGATATCCGCCGCAAAGCGCGCCGGCCACGCTGAGCCCAAGCAGCATGTAGGTCTTCTTGATGGATTCCGCGCGAACCTCGCTCAGTTGTGTGGTTCCGAATAGCTTGTCAGTTACCGTCATGAAACGAAGCATACCACCCGGCCCGTTCAAAGCGTACTAAATGATGCAGGTGCGCGTGCGCAGGCGTTGACCGCCGGCGGCGCCGGCGTTAATATCAAATCACCACTGGCCCCAGGTTCGGACTGGCGGTTTGAATCCCTCCGCAAGGGAACTACCGATCCGAACTGGAGGCACACCACTTTGTTACTAAAATTGCAACTGATGGTTAGCGCCCTGATTCTGACGGCCAGCGCATTCGCCGGCAGCATCGCCGTCAACAACATCGAATGGACGTTGAACGACGCAGCCAGCGCGAACGCCGACGCCCGGGAACAAATCACAGCCACCCTGAATGCAGCGCTGTTTCTGAACGCCGCACCGGACGCAGGCGCCGTTGAGATGCTGGGCGCCGCAGACGAGCCGGACAGCGACGGGGCCGATCTGAAAACGTCCTTGACCACCGATATGGGCGGGTTCATGGACTTCGCCTCGCTGAATCTGCGGATGGAGGAAGCGGCTTCTCCAGACGGCGGCGGTTTGCAGCCGGACGCAGATCCGGCGGCCAGCAAAACTACCCAGGCCATTCCCGGGAGCACCGGCTCAGCTGGGAACGATGTCCCGCGGGCTGACACTGGGACGAGCGAGATGGACGAGGCCGGCGCGTCGCAAGCGCAGATCGCAGACGCCCCGGGCGGGCAGGCACTGATGGCCATCTATGCCGGACTGGCTCTGCTGGTCACGATCGGGCTGATCGGACTGGGCTGGTCTCTCGCGAACGCCGATCGACCTGCCATGCGTTGATGCGGGCGGCGGGGTCCACGGTGCGCCTTGCGGGGGGCGGCAAACACCAGCGTGTGGTTACCCGGAGGCTGGCTGCGCGATGCGGGCTGCGACGATTCGGAAAAGCGCGGCGCGCGGGCGGAACCGCCCACGCCACCTAAGACCTGATGAGTGTCGATGCGGCGGGCGGGAGTGGCAAGTGCGTGCGCGATGCGGATTTTGACTTGTTCCGCGGTTTGTGAAAGTATCGAGCGATGACCAGCCCGTCTCCCGTTCCTCCGCCGGAAGGGGAAGTGCCGCAACCGCCGCCTCCTTCTTACGCACTCTTCAATTCCGATTCCGTGGCGCTCGCGACGTTCCTCGGCACCACGCTCTCCGGATCTATTCTGATGGCGGTCAATTACCGCCGGCTGGGTAAGGGAGCGAGCGCCGCTGCTACGGTGCTGATTGGACTGGCGGTGACGGCGATGGCGCTGTTGGTGGGATACGCCATACCGCGCAGCGGCGCGACTATCATTGCGCTGGCCTTGCTGTTTGGAACCAGGGCCGCTGCCAAAGGCTTGCAAGGCGCCGCCGTGGCGCAGCACGTCAGCCGTGGGGGGAAACTGGGCTCGAAATGGGTGGCTGCCGGCCTGGGCGTTGCGCTTCTGGCAGTGTTTGTGGGCGGGTATCTGCTGGGGTATGGCATCGTCAACCCCAAGGTGCAAATCGGAACCAAGGATGAGGTGTTTTACTCCGGCTCGGCTACCAAACCAGAGGCCCAGGCGCTGGGCGACAAACTCAAGAGCATCGGTTTTCTGGGCGACCGGGGCGCCAGCGTCGTGCTGTCCAAGGGTAAGGACGGCACGGTGGTTTCGTTCGTAGTCAAGGATGGAATCTGGAACGACCGTGCGATGGTTGGGAGCTTCGAGGAAATCGGGCGGCTGATCGCACCCGCGGTGGGCGGCTTTCCGCTGAAGGTGCGCCTGATGAATTCGGACCGTGAGGTGAAGAAGGAAGTGGTCGCCGGCAAGACCGTCATTGGAACCCTGGACGAAGTCTATTATTTCGGGACCGCGACGGAAGTGGAGGCCAAGGCGCTGGGCCAGGCCCTGCAAACCGCCGGGTTCTTTCACGATAAGGGTTTCAGCGTTCTCCTCTACAAGGGCGAAGGAACGGTGCTCGCCTTCGTGGTGAAGGAGGGTTTCTGGGAAGCGCCGGAAAACGTCGCCATGTTTGACAAAGTTACGCGGCAGGTGGCGCCGTCGGTGGGTGGACTGCCCATCACGCTGCGGCTGGTGAACAACTCGATCGATACAAAGAAGGAAGTGACGGTTCAATAGGCGGGATGACTGAACTTTAACTCTTCTGTTTTCAATCGGTAGCCCTTCGCCGGACCTCGAAATCTCTCGAAACGCAAGGCCGGATTGCCGATATGGAGTACATGAGTACCGCTTCCATCAACAATCTGAGCAGCTACCTGCAATCGGCCCTCAACACGGCTCTGCAGTCGAGCGGCGTGACCACCAATCAGGCTGTGAACAGTTTGAACAGCCTCAACCCGTTTTCCATTGGCGAAGCGCAAGACAGCAGCGAGCTTTCTCCATTCGCCCGGATGCTCAACGCTCTGCAGCAGCTTCAACAGACGGACCCGGCCAAATACAAACAGGTCACCGAACAGATTGCCACCAACTTGCAGAGCGCTGCCAAGACGGCTCAGTCCGACGGTAATGCCACTGCGGCGAAGCAACTGAATCAACTCGCGACGGACTTTACCAAAGCATCGCAGAGCGGCCAGCTTCCCGATATCCAGGACCTGGCGCAGGCTTTGAGCGGGGGTGGCCATCACCATCATCATCATCATTCGGGATCGGCAAGCAGCGGTTCGAGCGATTCGACGGGCAGCAGCAGTTCGAGCAGCTCTTCAAGCACGGGCAGTTCGACTTCGACCACTTCGACTCAAACCACTTCGACTTCAACCACTCCGACTCAGACCAGTTCGACACCCGGCACGGAATCAACGGATCACATTCTGTCGGCCTTCCGGGTCAGCCTCCCGGCGAACGATTCCTTCAACCCGTTCACCATCATCACGAACACGCTGGCCGCCGCGGGCGTGAGCGTCTCCAATAGCCAGGCTAATGCTTTGACCGCGTGATTTAGTGCTTCAAGGTGGGAGCGAACGCTCCCTTGCGGTCGCGGCTCCGAGGGGATTTCCTCTTTCGACAGGGGTCCCCGATGACGACAAATCAAGCGGTCAAGATACCGACCGCCTACTTCAGCCATTCCAGCGCCAGAGACTCTGGTTCGTCCCATTCCCCGGCACAAGAAACAGGTCTTCGTGTGATCCGGCTTTGCAGACATGTTTATCTCTTTCCTGAAGCAAGACTGGTACCGTCCCAGTACCGGCTAGCCGGGATTTAGCATTCCATACCACGCCGCGCTACTCTAGAATTTCATCGTGATGTTATCTTTAGCAGGTCGAAATGATTCGCTCCTCGGGGGGAATCGCGGGCCCGGCATGCGCGTCCTGGTGGCTGAAGACAATCTGGTGTTTCAGTGGGGTCTGCGCAAGATGCTGACTCAATGGGGCTACGACGTAGTCGTAGTGGGCGATGGCGAGACTGCCTGGCAATTTCTGCAGGACGAGGACGGCCCGCGCCTGGCAATTCTGGATTGGCTGATGCCGGGTTTGAACGGCGTGGAGGTGTGCCGCCGCGTGCGCGCCAGCAACCAGAGCAGCTACGTATATATGCTGATCCTCACCGGGAAGGCGGACAGCGAAGATCTGGTGACCGCGATGGACGCGGGCGCCGACGATTATGTCACCAAGCCGTTTAAGTCGGCTGAACTGCGGGCCCGCCTGCGAGCCGGTTGCCGCATCCTGGATTTGCAGGAAAGACTCCAGTTGATGCGTCCCCCTCTGCCGCTGCCTGTCCCGTCCGCGCGGCGGACGGCTAGCTTGCACCTGCTTCCGGAGTGAGCCGCTAAACTATGTCTACCTGCCTCTATTGCTCGACGGATCCGGACGACGCGTGGGCCGCCAGCCCGCACGGGATCGCCGTCCCGTCCCCCAACCCGCTGACTCCGGGCCACGTGGTGGTGGCTCCGCTGGGGCACGTAGCCAGTTTCTACGACCTGGACGTTGCGGAGCAGAACGGCCTCTGGCAACTGGTAACGGAGGTGCGCCGGCACGTCAAGGCGGCGCTGCAGGTGGAAACCGTCGCCATCGGCTTCGAAGACGGCGAAGAAGGCCGCGGTCATACCCACATTCATGTGGTGCCGCGGCAGCCCGGCGTTCACTTGCCCAGCGAGATCGAGTGGATCACGGAGTAAGCCTGCGTGTGTGTGATTGCACTCGCTGATTTGGGCCGGCCTGGAGTTTGGAAATATCCGGGCAAGCTCAAGCATGCCCCACCCTGCACCTCCGCTTTATACTGAAAGCGGCGGATCTCGATTCAGTGGTAAGCTGCAAATGCGAAAGCGATGAACCAAACAATTCTGTTGTTGGCGTCCGATCCTGAAATACGCAGTGCGCTCCGCAGGGCCCTGGAAGCGGGCGGCTACCTGGTGCAGACGGCCGGCGATGTGGGCAGCGCCGTCGACCGGCTCAAGGAATTTGTACCCGATCTGCTGATGGTCCGCAATTACACGGAGAGCCTTTCGGGGTATGATGCCGCAATCTATCTGCGAACGCTGCACCCGGGCATTCGGGTTCTGATGGTGGGGGGGCTGCTGGACGATCCCAGTCTGGAAAATCGCGAATTGATCCACGGCTTTGAGGTGTTCCCCAAGGCATACCCGGCGTCTGAGTTGCTCGACAAAGTGAAGCAAGTGCTGCAGAACAGCGCCCCGTAGAGTCACCCATTCTTCCGGCGGATGGATTCCCGCGCCAGCCGCAGCAGGTTCTGGTTGTTGGCCGGCTCATGCAGTGAAATGTTTGCGTTGTGAACGTACTTGATCACGGATAAGAACGGGACGGTCGCTTCTTTCAGCCCCAGGTCCCTGGCCCGCGCCAGCCAGTCCAGATCTTCCGCCGTGGCGTAGTGCGAATCAAACGGGCCGACCTTTTCCAGAGCGCGCCGCCAAACCATGAAAGTCTCCATGGCGCCGCCGTGTTCCCGCTCCAGCAGTTCGAGGCGGAAGCCTGGCGGCGGCCGGTGGCCGGGCTCCAAACGCGACAGGGCGCGCGCCAGCACAAAATCCAATTCCGGATGTTCCAGCAGGTAGTCCCGCCGCGCACACAAAGACCCGGCTGTCCATTCGTCGTCATGCGATAGAAATGCAATCAGGTCGCCGGTGGACGCGGCGACTCCGCAATTGTAAGCGTCGGCGATGCCGCGGCCGGACTGCGGCACGATTCTCCACTGTGGGAAGCGGCGGGCAATTTGCAGGGTGGCGTCGGTGGACGCGCCATCCACCAGCACGCGGTCGTCCGGCGCCGCGTTCTGGCGCTCGATGCTGCGCAAACAGCGCTCGAGAAATCGCTCGCCGTTCCGGACGCACACAATCACGCTCAACTTGGGCAGGGATGTCACTGGACTCCCGTGCCGTTCCGGTGGTTCGCGGCGGAGTGGAGTCCCACCCGCCGGGCCACCCACCTGGCCGCGCGCGGCCAGAGTTCCGCGGGCCGTTCCACGTCCAGGTAGTAGCACAGAAAGCGGGGGAAAGCGGCCGCTTTTTCCAAGGCGCCGCGGCCGCGGGCTCCGCGTTGGTAGCTGCTGTAAATGGAGCGCGCCATGTGGGCCAGGCTTTGTTGCCGCCGCGGTCCCTGGGTCCGCTCGAATTCCACGCGCTCCGCCGCATCCACGGGCAGGCCGGCCAGGGCGCTCAGCATGGATGGCGGAATCGGCGCCTGGAAAACGCGCACCAGATACTCGCAGGCGGCGCGCATGGTGAGGGTCACGTGGAGCCGCCCGGTGAGCCGCAGCAGCCGGTCCCAGTCGATGGCCGACGCGCGCATCACGGTCATGGCATCCGCCACCCAGCGCATGGGCGGAACCTCATTCCAGGTAGGCCCGTGCACCAGGGCGTGAAAGAGCTCATCGGACGGACAGAGGACTTCGACCGTGAGGCCCTCAAATTCCAGCCGTTCGGCAGAGGCCCAGAAGTCCGTGTCGGCGCCGGGAAAGGTAGCCTGGTAGAGCGCATGCCAGTGCAGGTCCACTTCGCGGCCATCGTCCGCGGCGTAGGGAACGGCCTGGCGGAAGTTCCAATCGTGCGGCCCCAACTGGTAGCGGCCCGGCCAGATGTTCCTCCAGCCGGCCGATTCAAAAAGCCGGTTGGCTTCCGCCGCGTGCTGTTCCGGGACCATCAGATCCATATCGCGCATGGGCCGGAGCCCGGCATCGCGATAATAGCGCAGGGCCAGCGGCAGGCCCTTCAATACCAGCACAGGCATTCCGGCCTGCTGCAACATGGCCACGGCCGGCGCCAGCTTCGCGAACAAGAGTCGATTCTCACACCACGTCTTGCGGCGCAATCCGCGCAGCGTACCCATTTCCTTATGCTCGAAACCGAAACGCGCCAGGTTGTGTCCCACCAGCGGCAGCAGCCGGTACGAACCGGCATCCAGGCGCTCCAGTCCCCCCTTGGCGTGCCAATCGCGATAAGCCTGGCAGGCCGCATCACCGTCGCTTAGGGCTGCGCGCAGCAGCAATTCCTGGAGCTCGGTAGGCCAGCAGGCTCCGCTCGGGTCGCCCAGAATCACCGCACGCTCTCCTTGGTTCCCTGGTGCTCCAACACACCCAGCCCGCCGGCCTGCATGCGGTAGACGCGGTCGCAATATTCGATGATGCGCGGGTCATGGCTCACCAGCAGAATGGCGGGACGCTGCGGCAGTTGACGCAGATTGGTCATCAGCAGCCCGATGGCCGCCGCGTCCAGGTGGTTGGTGGGCTCATCCAGAATCAACAGCCGCGGATCTCCCAGCAGCGCCCGCGCGATGGCGATGCGCTGCCGCTGTCCGCCCGAGATCATCTGCCCGTCGTTGCCGATGGGCGTCTCATAACCCTGTTCCATCGCCTCAATGGCCTCCTGCGCGGTGGACCACTCGGCGGCTGTCCGGATCTCTCGATCGGTCGCGTGCGGTCTGCCATACGCCACGTTCTCACGAACCGTGCCGGGAAACAACAGCGGGTCCTGCGGCACCACGCCCAGGCGGCGGCGCAGCTGCCTGAGATCGAGTTCGTCATACGATATGCCGTCGGCAAGCACGCTGCCTTCCTGCGGACGGTAAAAGCCGCACAACAGCCACACAATGGAACTCTTGCCGCAGCCGTTCGGTCCCACCAGCGCCAGAATTTCGCCGGGAGCGATGTGCAGATGGGCATGCCGCAGCACCCAGCGGCCGGGCGTATAAGTGAAGGAGACGTCCCGCAGTTCCACTTCGCCGCGAAAATTCAGAGTCCCGTTGCCATGGTAGGGCTCGTCCGCTCCCTGCGTCAGCAGTCCGTGCACATCGCCCAGCGCCTGCGCGCCGGTGACGATTTGCGGCACACTCGAAATCAGCGTGTTGGTTTGCGCATTCAACAGCCGCACGGTGACGAAGAACGCCAGCAGATCACCCACCGTCATGCGATGCGCCGCCACCGCCATGCCGCCCACCAGCAGAATGGCGAGGCTGCCCACCAGGCTCAAGGTGTTCTGGCTGAGCTGAAACAGCGTATCGAACCAGGCTACGCGGAGGCTGGCGGCCCGAAGCACGCCGGCGGCCTGCCGCTGCCGGTCGAGCTCGGCGGCTTCGGCGTTCTTCAGACGGGTGAGGTCGATGGCCTCCAGCAGGAACAGCACGCCGCGGCTGAAACCCTCAAACGCCGCGCGGAACTTCCATACGTCTTCCTTGAGGCGGCCGCGCAGCCAGCGATCCAGGCCGACGATCAGCGGCGCCACCGCCAGCAGCACGGCGGTCAGCACCCAGTTCATGCGCAAGAGCACGAGCGTCAGGGTGGCCGCCACCAGGGCCGCCGGCAGCGCCTGCGCCACCACGGCATTGCTCATGACGTCGATGCGCTCGGTGTCCTGCACGATGGTGTCGTGCAGTTGCAGATGGTCGCCGCTCGAAAACAGCGCGCGGGGCAATTCGTAGAGGCGTTCTTCCAGCCGGCAGCGCAATTCCAGGATCACGTTCTTGGTGATTTCGAGCGTGGTGCGGCGGATCCAGAATGCTACCGCGGCGCCGGCCACGCTGGCGCCCAAAATACCAGCGGCAGCCAGGGCCACGCCGCGCAGGTCGCCATTCGGCAGGTAGCGGTCGAAGACCACCCGTACCAACAGCACTACCGGCAGGGAGAGAAATGAGGCCGCCACGGAAGCAACCACCACCGCCGCCATGCGTCCGCGGCTGCTGCGGTATTGCGCCCAATAATAACGCCAGGCGTCTGGTCCGGCGCCGCGGGCGCCGCTGCCGCGCAGGCTATTCATAGCCGGCCGCCTGCGCCGCGGGTTTGCGCCGCCGGTCCATAGCGTCTTTCAGGAGCCGCACATAATCGCCGCGCGCATCTTTTTGGCGCACTCCCAGGTTGTCCGCGTGAATCCGCCGGCGCAGCCACACGCTTCCGTCCATTCCTTCGCGCAGCCCTACAAAACGCGCCCGCAGCATCCAATCCATAAACTCGCCGACCTTCACGTCGCTGCGAAACGGGCCCACGCGCTGCCAGGCGTCGCGCCGCACCATCAGAGTTCCCGGCACATGTCCGGGCATCGGTTCCGATGCGCCGCCGCCATTCTCGCGAAACTGCACGGCGTGGCCAAACAGCAGGTCGCATTCCGGAGTCTCTTCCAGGATCTTCACCTGCGCCGCCAGTTTTTCCATGGGCCACAGGTCGTCGGCGTCGAGGAATGCCAGGTATTTTCCGGTGGCCAGATCGACACCGCGGTTGCGGGCCACCGATTGGCCGGCATTTGCCTGGCTGACGCGGCGCAGGCGCGGTCCGAATTCGTCCAGCACTTGGGCTGTGCCGTCGGTGGAGCCATCGTCCACCACAATCGCTTCCACCGGTTGATGGGTCTGCTGCAGAATGCTTTCGACGGCCTGGCGCACAAAGCGCGCGCTGTTGAAGACCGGCATCACCACGCTGACCAGCGGTGGCGTTCCCGCCCACCACTCATCGTAAGAGAACCAGCGGCCGAGGGGCGCCATGGAGCCCGCGCCCATGCGGCGGCGCCGGTCGATGGAGCGTTTTAGCGCCAGTGAGAGAAAACGGTCGGCGCGTTCCCGCTGCTGCGTCATGTTCTGTCCGTGAAGCCGGTAGACCAGCGTCACCGGCCGCAGAATGCGCATGGGCAGATGCAGCTCCCGGGCCCGCAGGAACCAATCGACGTCTTCGCAATAGCGCAGACTGGCGTCGAAATTCCCGGCCTTCTCGAATGCCCGGCGACGGAAAAGGCCGCTGCCCAGGTGTACGTTGCTCAGGACGTGGTCCGGGCCTTCAAACACGTAGTCCGGAATCTCGCCGCCTTCCAGAGCCACATAGCGCACGCGTCCCAGCACAAGGTCCAGTTCGGGCTCAGCCAGCAGGCGCGATATCTGAAGGGAGAGCTTTTGCTCCGGCCATTCATCGTCCGCATCCAGGAATCCGATGAACTCGCCGCGCGCCATTTCCAAGCCGCGATTGCGCGCCGCCGCCGGCCCGGCTTGTTCCTGCCGGACGTAACGGACGTCATCCCCCAGTTCCGCCGCAACGCGCGCGCAGCCGTCTTCGGAACCGTCGTCCACAATCACGATTTCGATTGGCGAGTAACCCTGCCGGCGCACACTGGCCACCGCGTGGGGCAGAAAATGCGCCGCATTGTAGGCCGGGATGATCACGCTGACCAGCGGATTGCTCATGGGGTCACCTGCCTAGGGCTTCTCCGTTCAACCGTTCCACCAGGTTCGTCAGGGCCGCTGGAATCTGCGCCAGGTCAGTCCCCGCCAGCAGACGGTAGCAGGCCGCCGACTTCGTCAGCCGAACGAGTTTTCCCACCGTGCGCGCCCGCTCCGACGGCAGGTGTTTGGTGGTGGTGGGCGCCAGCGCCAGCATTGCCAGCGATTGCGCCGCCGGCTCCAGGGCCGTGTCGCGCCGCCCGGTGACTTCCGGAACCATTACGGCACGCACGGGAAAGCCGCCGATGAGAGCCTCAGGCAGCGACTCATTGAGAAACAACATGGCTTTTTCGCGATCCAAACGGTCGCGGTTTGCCACGCGGCGTGCCAGGTGGGGGAACCGGGACAGCCCCTCGGGATCCAGCTTGGCAGTGTTGTAGAGGCAGTGTACGTAGGGTTGCGGAGCCACGCGCACCAGGCTGTAATCGTCGCCGGCGTACTTGAGCCGGCTTCCCAGACAGGAAAGCGCGGTGGTCGATTTTCCCGCTCCACAAGGTCCGGCGATCAACACGCCGCCATCCGCATTTCCCACCGCGGCGGCATGCACCGGCTGCAATTGGGTATCGCGCAGCCACCAATGCAGAATCACGCGCAGCGGAAAGCTGGCCTCCCACCACGGCAGCACCCGCCAGGATGGCGTCCAATACACTGCCACTCCGCGTTCGCGGTCCAGACACTGGAAGACATCCCAGCCCACCTGATAGCTGGTCTCGACGCGCTCATTGTGGAAACCGGAGATCTGGCCGCCGCCCGTGTATTGTTCCGGACTCCAGGCCGGAGGCGCCATCGGCGTCCTGGTAGATTCAGTGTCAAAGAAGAGGACCCGCAATTCGGCGGGGCCTTCCGTGGAAACACAGTGCGCCAGGGCGCGCGTCATTTGATCCAGCAGCCGGGTGCCGGCGAACTGCATCCGGATGCGGTGGCCGCCCAATTCGAATGTGCGTGTGTGCAGGCCGGCGGCGTTGGCTGCGCGTCCAAAACAGCCTTCCGCCTCTTCCACGAATTCGGCGGGCGTGGCTACCCGCGCGGTCACGAGACGGAATCCTGCTTACGGGCGGGCCACCCGGTCTCATCCACGTCGTGAATGGGATCGAGCAGCAGCAGGTCCTTCATATCGTCATACACGGTCAGTTTCGGGGTTTCCCAAATGCCTGCTTCACCGGCAAGCTGCGTGGCTGGAACACTTGCCTCGGCTGTTTTGACGGCAACCAAGCCATGTGCCAACAGGCTGTCGGTAAACGGTTGCAGCGCTGCCGCAATCTCTATGTGCGGGCGCTTGTAGCGCTCTGCCACAGCAGAGGCAATGGCATCCACTGTGATTTCGCCTTCGATCAACGTCCAGACTTCCTTGGCCGTTCCGCCCATTCCGAAGTAGGTCCCTGTCTCCAGGTTGATGGCCACCACTTCATCTTCGAAAGCCTCAGAAATGACTTTCGGTTTGCTGACGTATAGGACTTCGCGAGTCATCGCTCCCTCTGTATCTATACTAATAGATTCAAATCGCACATTCCTATTTAAGTGGTACTCTCTTTCAGGAACACCCAGTACGGTCGAATGTTGTTGGAAAATTCTGCATGTTGCTGTTATAAATTGGGTTACGTCGTTGTGAAAGAAGGCGAAGTATTCTGAAAGACTGACGGCATGGGCGCACCTGCTCGGCAGTACCAACGGAGCAAATGTACTAGACAGAGATCTTATAATCTGTGCTTTCTCGTACGTTTCCTAGGTTGAGACAGTGCCGGAAATCAATGGGTGGTCAATGCCACCGCCAGGGCAATCAGCGAGCGGATGCCTGGCACAATGCTGCCGGCGTCGGCGTTTTCCTCAAGGCGGTGCGGCAACCGCTCAACGACGGCCCCGATGGCGACTCCGGGAATTCCCATGCTCACCGCGATGTTCGCATCCGTTGACCCCACATCGTGGGCGACAATGACCGGGGTTCCGGCTTTGCGGAAGTAGTTGCTGGTGGCTAATGCGGTCTGCACCAAAGGGTGATTGAACCGCTCGCTTTGGGGCCGGGCCTTCGAATAATCGATGCCCATTTTCTGTTCCATCCGGAAGCCCACGCCCTCCTGTTCGGCCGTGTGCTTCGCGGCGGAAACCACCGCGGTCACGAGCCGGTCCTGAGTAGTGCTGTCCAGCGAACGGAGGTCCACCGTGAACCAAGCTTCGCGCGGAATAGCATTCACCACCGTGCCGCCGCCTAACATTCCCACGTTCAGGGTGGGCAGCTTGAAAGTGTCCAGGCCGGGTGCGATGGGCGGCAGCGGAATCTCATACATCGCACGGATGGCCTGGGCCACGGCTTTCGCCGGACTGGGTGCTCCGCGGCTTTCGAGCGTGTGCGCGCCGGGCGACGTATAGAAGAACTTGAACTGGTCGATGCGAAACGCGCCGTACCACACCTCGGTGGATGAGATATCCGTGGCCACGAACATGTCCGGCTTGTAGCCGCTGGTCTCCAGCCAGTGTTTGGCGCCCAGCAGGCCGACTTCCTCCTGCACCGAGGCGAGAAAAATCAGATCGCCTTTAGTCTGGACGCCGCCCCGATTCAGGGCCCGGAACATCTCGAGCACCGCCATCAGGTTGGATGTGTCGTCGCCCACGCCGGGCGCGCGCAGAACGTCTCCTTCGCGTTTCACTTTGACATCCGTGCCTTCGGGAAATACCGTGTCCGTGTGAGCCGCAAACACCACGGTAGGGCCGCCTCCCGTGCCTTTGCGGACGCCGCTCACGTTCATCATGTCATCGGTGCGGATCTCCGTCAGGCCCAGCTTTTCCATTTCCGATTTGATGTATTGGGCGCGCAATTGTTCCTTGCCGGAAGGCGAGGGAATCTCCACCAGGCGGATCCACTCATCGACGATCTCCGCGCCGCGCTGGTCCACCGATTGAAGCGCCTTCCGCACGTCGGGCTTTTCGAGTAGAGACGGTTGAAACCAGCCCTGCGCGAACACGGGTGCGGCAGCCAGCAGATAGAGGAAGATATTGGCCTTCATTGGGAGCATAGGAGTCATGATACTCTGTCCGGCGCTGCCCGTCAGCGGCGAGGCAGCTTTAGAACCAATCGCTGCGATAAGCCACCCACCAACAAACCAGCCCAATCGGGATGGTGGCGCCCAGTGCCCACCAGAGCGGCAGAACGCAATCGGCAATCAGGCCCAGGATGGTGAACGTAGCCCAGAAGATCTTCCGCTGCATGCACCAAGTCTACAGGCTTTGTGGCGCGTCCGATGCGAAACCGGCGCACGGACGGAGGGGCTATATACTGAAGAAGACGGATCGCCGGTCACCCGCTCGGAAGCCCGCCACATTTTTCATTAACTCGGAGACAAGAAGAGACTGCCTATGCATTGGGCCGAACGAATCGCCGATTCTCTCATCGCGCAGCACCCGGACCACGAGGTTTATCATTTTGCGTCTGGGACGACGCCATCCGGCCCCGTTCACTGCGGCAATTTACGGGACATTCTGACGAACTGGTTCGTGGCCCGCTGCCTGCTGGACCGCGGCAAGCGCATCAAGCTGATCCATTCCTGGGACAATTACGATCGCTTCCGCAAGGTCCCCAAGGATGTGCCGGAGAATTACAGCACTTACCTGGGAAAACCGGTGGCCGACGTTCCCGATCCCTGGGGCGTCTACACTTCCTACGCCGAGCGCTACGAGAAGACGTTCGAACAATCTCTGGAAGCTCTGGGCATCGATCTGGAATATCGATACCAGGCCAGCATGTACCGCACCCTGCAGTACAACAATGCCATCATCGAAGCCGTCCAGCACCGCCACCAGATTTACGACATTCTGGAGAGCTTTCGAACGCAGAAGGGAACGCCGGAAGAACGCGAACGGTATTATCCCATCGAAGTTTATTGCTCCGTGTGCGGCCGCGATACCACCCGCCTTTTGAACCTGGATGAGGCGTCTCTGGCTTTCACCTACAGTTGCAAGTGCGGACACGAAGGCGGCGGTACGCTGGAGACCGCAACCAACATCAAGCTGCCGTGGAAGATCGACTGGCCGATGCGCTGGCGTCATGAAGACGTTCTCTTCGAACCTGGCGGCAAGGACCACGGAACCGCCGGCGGCAGTTATGAAGTCTCCAGCCGCATCGCCCGCGAAGTTTTCGGATTCGAACCGCCCCTGTTCCAGGTTTACGAATTCATCGGCATTAAGGGGCTGGCAGGCAAAATGAGCGGCTCGAGCGGCAACGTGATTACTCTCGAAGACGCGCTCAAGATCTACCAGCCGGAAGTGCTGCTTTGGGTGTTCGCCCGCATTGCTCCGAACCGCGCCTTCGATCTGGTGCTGGACCGCCAGATCTTTCAGGTCTACGACGAATTCGATCGCGCGGCGGACACCGCGAATCTGGACCCGACCGAACAGAAAGCCATCGACCACCGGGCCGTGGAACTGGCGCGCGTCGGCGCCAGGCAGGTTTGGCCGGTGCCGTTCCGCCAGCTCACCAGTTTTTCCGGAATTGTTCGCGGCAACCGCACCGCCCTAGCCGGCATCTTTGCCCGCCTGGGGACGCCGTATTCCGAAGACCAATTAGGGGAACGGCTGGAGAAAGCGGAGAGCTGGCTCAAGACGTACGCTCCGGAAGAAGAAGTGCGGCTGGTGGAGACACCGCGGATTGAGTACTTTGCAAACCTGCCGCCGGACCGACAGCAATGGATCCTGACTCTGGCGGAATGGATCAAGGGCCACGAGATCACGGCCGAGGCAGCCAACGAGCGGCTCTATGCCATCCCCCCAGCCGGCGAGACGCCGGCCTTGACTCGCGACGGGCAAAAGACTTTTTTCAAGGATATCTACCAGTTACTGGTTGCGCGCGATAACGGCCCGCGTTTGGCGACGTTTTTCGCGGCGGTGCCTAAGTCGGACTATCTGCCGTTGTTGGATTTCTGAGAGTAGAGAAAGGAAGAACTGCTCTTAACGCGGAGGCGCGGAGACGCGGAGAAAACGGCTCAGAGATTGAGCGAGTCTGACGGGGAGCGCCTGAGGCCGGTCGGCCCGTCGTCGCCAGACTTGGTCACAGTTTACTGCGAGGCAGGTTGAGTTACCGCCGGAGTGCCCTATCGTACCGCTTCCGAAATAGCATCCGGTGAGATGCTGCCGCCAGATGGAGGGAGCAGGCCGCTGCGGAAACAGTGTCCGCTCGATCTGCTGGTCATCCCAGGTCTCCGGCGCCGGCCACTTCACGCCGGCCGCTTGCGCTGCCGACAAGTACTCATGGACGGTGCTCAGCGAGATGGAGCAACCGCGGGCGATCTGGTGCTGGCTCAGTCCGAGGGCATGGAGCCGCAGAACTTCCTTCAACTTGCGCATGGTCAGCCTCTTCTGTGGCAACTGGGAGTCTCCACTTATCAGTGGAGTCCAGTCGCC
>Ga0182030_10003986_pt1 | contig 31479 bp, 37 predicted proteins | sample 812S3MmetaG_FD_121299 | JGI IMG/M metagenome (GOLD analysis project Ga0182030, IMG submission 121299) | Permafrost microbial communities from Stordalen Mire, Sweden - 812S3M metaG (Illumina Assembly) | ecosystem: Environmental > Terrestrial > Soil > Wetlands > Permafrost | place: Sweden...
AACTCCAACTCCAACTCCTACAAGCACATCAACACACAATCAATGAACAATAATGAATGCTGCACGAATATTTCAAATATCCATACCCAATGCCCAGACCATGATCTGCACTCAGCCGTACGAGCACGGCAGAATGATTCGCTCGCTACCCTTCCGGGGCTTTTTCTGAATTAGGTCAGCCAACGCCTCTTCCTCTTTTATTTGCTTTTTTGGTTGGTGTCATCCCTTGAGGTAATTCCCCCGATGGCGATAACCTCAAGAGGAACATGATGTTCGACATGCCTAAGATCTGGCCGCCTCGCAGAGAGAGGAACTCTATGGATCCCGAGATTGATACATTGGGAGAAGGAAATACGAGGCGGAGAAGGATGGTGTTTGAGGTCAGGAATGGCATTGAGATGGTTCCTGGCACGGTGCATCTTGTGGATAGTAAGTTGTGGGCTCTTCTGTGATGATTGGGATCTTGGAAACGAAGAGCAGAGCTAATATATATCCTTTACAGCGCAGGGAATCTCGAATCTCAAGCATCGAACCGGCCACGGCGCGGGAGACGATGTCGTCCTCATACCTCAGCCTTCGAATGATCCCGATGATCCCCTCAACTGGAGTCCGCGAAAGAAGGAATATCATTTCTGGATGCTTATAATCTGGTCGATACTTGTGGCCGCGTCGGTCAATTGGAGTGGACCCGTATGGGTACGTGCTTTTCTGCGGACGCAAATCTCATACTATTGTGACACTGAAGAAATATGGTGGAGGGATATGATTCCACTGCCACTCGCACATTGAAAGACTGCACAGGAGGCGAATTCAAGGAACAATCTCTCAACAGACGTGGGATATTCGCCCGTGGAATCCCATCCCAAGGGTTAGCTTAAATACAAGAAAGGTCAGTTGCTAACTTCGATGTTCCAATTAGGTCCCCCTACAATACGCTCTCAATACCACCATCGACGACCTCAATATAAGCTCAGCCATAGGCTTCGCATTCCTGGCTATCGGAGTTCTAGTATTACAACCGCTGTCTATGAAGATTGGACGAAGACCAATTTACATCATTGGAACATTCTTGAACCTCGTTGGGTGTATAATTGGTGGGTTCCAGCAGACTGTTGAGGTATACTATGTTGTCAACATATTGACGGGATTTGGCGCTGCGCCGGGAGACTCTCTTGTTCAAATTTCGACCACAGGTACGCGTCTCAATGTTCTTGAGCTCTTAGGAGATTTCATGCAACATGTCTCACATGAAGCTAAACTTCTGCTGCTGGAAATCAGTATTGCTAATCCTTCGATAGATGTATTCTTCGCACATGAGAGAGGAACAAGATTGGCTAGCTTCGCTTTGGCATTGGGTGCAGGATCATTCATGGGCCCGGTTGCCGCTGGGTACATTACAGAATCACAAGGATGGCGTTTCTGCTTCTGGTATCTCGTCATCTTCTTCGGAATTCTCTTTGTCGTCCAAATCTTCTCGTTGGAGGAAAGTATATACAGACGTCCGCTACAACATACAGAAAGGCTCGGTGAATCGGAGATGCAAGGTGGAAGCAAACAAGATGTCGTCTACAAGAAGCCTCTTGCGGGAGATAGGGAGTGCCCCACACCGCAAACATTGGAGGACGGTAATTTACCGAACGTGGAAGAAACAGCTACTCGCTCCAATACCGACCTTGTGCAATCACGGCCCAAGATGACATACCGACAAAGGATGGCTCCAATACACACTCAAAATGCGGATCCAAAACCCTTCTGGTACCTCTTCCTTTTTCCGTTTCGTCTAGTCCTCTTCCCTGCCGTAGTCTGGACTGGTATTCTGGGAGGCATCCAGATCATGTGGCTATCTCTCTTGTCTGTCACCCAGTCTGAACTTTTCGGGGCTGCACCTTACAATTTCGGAATTGCAGCTGTTGGAGATACAAACATCGCTGCCTTTGTCGGTGGGTTCTTCGGCATGTTATGGGGTGGACCTCTGAGCGATTGGTATGTTGTCCGTCGAGCAAGACAGAATAAAGGAATCATGGAGCCGGAATTCAGACTTTGGCTTCTTATTGTGCCTGCTTTAATCAACACTGCTGGCTTACTAATGTACGGTATCGGAGCATACAGAGGTCTACATTGGATCATCTCTGCTGGCATCGGGACGGGTTTCATCGGATTTGGGCTAGGAGCTGGAGGAGCCATCGGACTTACATACACCATTGATTGCTACCCCGAAATAGCAGCTGAGAGTATGGTCTTGGTTCTATTCATCAGGAATGTACTTGGATTGCTGTTCACACTTGCTATACAGTATGCCTTCCAATAACTCCTTCTGAACTATCTAACAATCATCTCGCAGGCCTTGGATCGATGCGATGGGTGGCCAAAATACGACTATTATTATGGCAATGATATGTCTTGTCTCGATGATGTCTTTCTTGTTCATTGTGAAGTGGGGGAAGCGATTTAGGGTTCGGACGGCGGTGACATATCTCCGTTATACGGAGGAGAGGGCTTGACATGGATAATGTGGATGCCAATAGATTGTGTTAATTTTGAGGTGTTAAATTTGATTGTGGCCAGTAAGGTTGACATACGGCGCTGAACACAGGGCTCGTCGCCTCCTCTCAGCATCTCCATCTTCTTGCCCCCGATATCGAACTGGATTCTTCTGGAACCCATATACACCTCACCTCAAAGCGATTGAATTCGTTCGCAATATCGACTTCACCGAGTAGTACCGTAGCAATAAGTGTTGAAGAAAAAGCCTCTTGCAAGATTTCAAACGCTGGAATATTCGAATCAAGTTAGTTCATTCATCTACGAGCGATGTCAATTTGAATTAGGACATTCACTTCCATCAGGTACGAAGAGAACAAGGTACGCTTATACCGCAAAAGCCAAGCCTTTCTTTCCTTTTCTTTGCTCTCCTTTCATTTTAAAATTTCTCTCCTCTCGCGCTATATGAAATCGTATTGCACAAAATAATCAAATCCCCTCCATTCATCTCCATATGCTAGAAAACATCGCCTGATGCAAAGTATTTCCATCCCACGAGTTGACTCGGTATTTACCTAACGCCCTCGTCTCCAATGCCTTCACATGTGTCCATTTATCGCCGCTGGGGTCGGAATTATAACCCCGGAAACAGCAGTCATCGTCAAAGTCTGCTGCGCAGGACAGCTTTCCGCTCCCACTCCCGTATACACCACATTCGCCACGCTCACAATACTGGTACTCGCGCTAGCCGTCGGACTCGCCATTCTCGCCACCCCCTGACACCCATTCATCTAACTCAAACAATCCATTCCTGCGAAAGTAGCACCAGCAAGTGAAGCATGGCTAGTGAATTGATGCGTGCATAGTGCAGAGGCAGCAGCGGGGAGGAGCTCGAAGTCTTCTTCGAAGACGATAAATGAGCTTACTGAGCTGGAGATGCTGGTTGGGGCACCATCGAGGGAGAGGGTGGAGATGAAGCAAGTTATTAACTATTATTATGGATGTGGAGGTTTTTGCGATTGTGGGGGCAGTGGTGGATTTTGTTGGTGTTGTGGAGGAGGGCGGTGATTGAGAGGGTGTACTTGACGAGGATTTTGATGAGGAGGATGAAGATATGGATGCGAGAGAAATTGCTTTGATTAATACTGCAACGGTCCAAAGAAACTCGTCGATGCCTTAGTACTATTACTCAAACTGATAGTACAGCTCGTAGCAGTACTGTTGCTATTGAGCTGGCACATAACAGGCTGGAAAGGACTCGCTGACAGGAGGCAGGTCAATTGTGTCGATGGGGTGAGACATATATTGCAGAGGAAGTGAGTGGTGATTCCTTATACATGCATTAGCTTGGTCGTTGTAGAAAAGATGGTGTGAGGTAGGGAGTGCATCCCGCAAGGGGATCGAGGTTATTCGTGAGTAAAGTCTCACTTGGACCCCTCGGATCCGAAGTGCGGCGCCGCGCTTCGGATCCGCAGTCCTTACTGCAGAACGGCAGAGTTCTACAACGCCCCATCACCCATTATATATCCCTCAACTCATCACTAAAGCCCCATCGTTCCTCGAACATTGACTCCCAATTTCTGAGAAATTTACTCAGCGCTCCTTAAGAACCCCCGACTCAAGAACATGACTTCAGCTCCCCTCAGCATTGCCATAATTGGCTCTGGCCTCTCCGGACTGTCATTAGCCTTAGCTCTTCACCAACAAAACATTTCTTGCGCAATCTATGAAAGTCGTTCGGCTCCGTTGAACATCGGAGGGGCCGTTATGCTCTCCCCGAACGCACTGAAAGTCCTAGATGCCCTCGGTGTCTACGAGAGAGTTCGCGTCAAAGGCTATAACTTTGAGATACTTGAGTACAAAGACGGATATGGCAAGCTTCTGGAAACATATGAGTTTGGCGGGAAGGAGAAGTATGGGTATGCTGGCCTCAGAATATATCGTCATATCCTTATCGATGAACTTCTACTTATGTCGAAGGAGAGAGGCGTGCATGTTGAGTTTGGGAAAAAGTTCACCAAGGTTGTGTCGGAGACTGACAAAAGCGTAACATGGGAATTTGAAGATGGAAGTACTCAATATTCCAATATTCTGATCGGTGCAGATGGAATTCATTCCACTGTGCGTCAATACCTATACCCCGACCTGAAGCCAACATTCACTGGTATGGCTGGAATCACAGCTGCTGTCCCCACCCAGCAATTGAAATTGCCAACTGGCTATCACATCCCAGTCACCATATCTACACCATATGGCGGCTTTACCATTGCTCCACAACAAGTGGACGGATCGGAGGTGTTGATCGGAAAACAAAAGCGTATAGGCGATGACCACAACAAAGCTTGCTGGAATCTCTTCCATTCCGACAAAGAAGCGCTCGTCAAGTTTCTCCAGGAAGATGCCGAACACTTTCCCGAAATCGTGCAGAACGCGGTGTCACACATTCCACATGACAAAATCAACGTCTGGCCCTACTACATCGTGCCCAAGCTCGAGAAATGGGCGTCTAGCCAGCGACGCGTGATCATACTAGGTGATTCTGCGCATGCGATTCCGCCGAGCGCAGGCCAGGGTATTAACCAGGCATTCGAAGATATCTATATGTTTTCTCTTCTTCTTGGTGAGGTGGGCAAGCATAAGGTTGATATGCAGGATGCGCTGCGTTTCTGGCAAACACATCGGCAAGAGAGGATTGAGAAGGTGATGGTGTTAAATGCACAGATTGAGTTGAGGCGCATGCCGAAAGAAGAACGGGATCAGATGCCGACGGGCTCAATGCTTGATATTGACTTGGGCTGGTTGTACGAACCTAATTTCAAGGACGTTGTGGATCGTTGGATCGCGGATAAAAGCAAGGAGGTTTGAGGTTATCGTGCTTATATCTTAGAGATATTGATGCGCGTTATCGTTCTGTCATTCTCAATCAAGGTCTTTATTCTTCTGTGGACGGCTTTCTCGTTGTTTTATTATTTTTCAGCTTTTGCAGAGACTGTGGTCCTTCGGCGGGATTTACTGACGCAGTTGAACTCTACCTAATCTTCAATCTTCGTTCCATACTTCCATGGAGCCTGTCTTAATTTCATTTACATATGCCCAGCCTGCAGTTTGTGTCAAATTGAATTCCGTAGAGCTATCGTGGGCCATTCGATATTTTCTGAAATCTGGATGATAGCAATAATAATTACGGCTACTGAGAGCCCGTCCATCGCCCCGCTGGTGTGTGGGAGGGAAATCGAAGGAGAGGGAATGATGTAAGGATCTGCTTTATCAAACTCACGCGGGTCGAGTTGTTCTGAGCAGAAAGCGATATCGAAATATTTCTACACGCGAATTCCCTGCCTGCGGACGCTGTGGTTTGAGACGGAGCTGGGAACCATCTTCGCTGAGGTTCTCGTTGCGTTGGGTAAGGCTGTGCAACAGAGCGAGGCAGCGCGACAGCGCATTCTTGTTTCACTGGATACGCTTCCCGCACGCCCATGCCCTGAAACGTGGGCAAGAAAACAGACGAAGGAAAATGGAGTGTTGTTGCCTGATATGTAAGGCACGGAGGTACTGTTTTTCGATCTCTCTTCGATGGTCTTGAAGTTTATCACTTCAGATAAATATAGTATAGGTCTGAGAAGTAGAGCTTTAGTCTCTTTATATCCTGTGCGGCCGCGATTTGGTAGCGCTCGGTTGGTAGCCTGCAGCAACTTTAGTTCGTCCTGAATTTTTGAGGTGTCATTGCTCTTGAATGCTGCCTTATGATATTTAAGACATCTTCCTTGGGAGTCTTTGAGATTATGAAGTAGAACAGGGAAGAGAAAGACGCTCTACTTCATCTATTGAAGCTATAAATCAAATAGGATATTTCGAATGGACACGAGCAGGGTTATTAATTGAGATGAGATCGATGGGTAATTTGAAAAACAAAAAGAAAATGCAGGGCTGACGACCACGGATCTACATTCCAAAATTGTCACTGATGTGGCTTACCAGCAGGCTGCAGCCTCACCAGCGCATCCGAGGTATGTCGTACGAGCCCGATGACAGACTGACCCTCGACACCAGCCATAATTGACCCCAGACACCTACTGCCTAGAACTACCTCAGTAGGCACCGAGGCCGGGACCTCACCAACATCTCCATCGATCATCGAAAAGATAAGCAAAACCCTTTAAACCCTTCTGCGAGCTCTTCGACCCTTAAAGGCACACTCACTTATGTCGTTGTCGTCGTCGTCTTCATGGCTTCCCAAGACACATCGAACACCCATACCGAGAGAAGCCTGCGCCTCCACAACATCAACCACTCAACATTCACCTTCTTCTCCAAACTTCCCGTCGAGATACGATTGAAGATTTGGAAAGCGGCGTCATTCCTCACTCGAAATGTCGAAATCCACCAGAGACTCAACCCTCACCGAGCGATGCCTGGTGCAAAAACGACCTTCACACATTCCGACTACCTCTCCAACCAACCTCCACCTGCCATCTTACATACAAGCCGAGAAGCAAGGTCCGAAGGCCTAAAACATTATCAACTGGATTTTGGTGTGACCATGGAAGATTTGCTCGAAAGATGGCATTTGGGCGAAAGGAACCCGCGAGGCTCTCGCCCAGAGCCCACCAAGACGGAACTGGAGAAAATGAGAATACAACTAAGGCCGGCGACGATATACTTCAATTGGCAGTCTGATAGGCTATGCGTTGGTGACCTAAATATGTGGGATATCTATCCCCGCTGTCGGAAAAACAATCTTCGGTTCTTAGCGTTTAATGTCTTTAGATTCAACACGGGATACGGTTATCCCTGGAGCTCCGAGCTAGAAGAAGTTGTTATTTTCAATGATAAGATATGGGATAAGAAGAAGAAAACTGGAGCAAATAGTTCGGCCAGATTCGTGGATTTGATACCAGGGAAACAAAGGGTATCTTGGGAGCGCTTAGAAGGCCCCATACGCCACCTCACTGATCAATTTAACGCTCGTACGAGATCTAGAGGACTGGGTCATGATACCGAAGTCCCAGAACACATGCCTGTTGTCAGAGCATGCAAGATTGAGCGATCAATTTAACATGGTCGCGAGCGGACCTGGAATTATCTACCGAGATATTCCAAGTGGTAGCATCTTTAAAGCTGGGCTTCATATCTCCATCGACTCTATACTCCGTTTCGAACATGATACGACTCTCAAGCTGCGAATCACTATACATGAAGCAATGTCGGATCTCAAGTCTGTCTACTACAGGGCTGGCAATCTGGTTTAAGTAAAGTTCTGGATTGTGATCTCAAGTATTTCGATTCCTTATCTTTCAGTAGCCCCGATGGTGTCGCAGGATTTCATTTGCTCCACTCTCGTGTTTCTGATCTTAGCAGCTATGGTTCATCTTCCACCAAGCGTGGTCATGCGTCTCTCTTCGACTTCTGGGTTGTTCACTATTTCCTCTTTCTTTTTTCAGCTCTCATCTTCCGGACAATTGTTGAGGCAATTTCTTCTCTAGTTGGCCAGTGTCGTTACGGAATCAAGTTTGAATATTTTCCTATCTTTGTCTCTGATTTGGAAGAGGAGCTATGTATGGCTGCGAGAAAACGATCGTCACTACGTATCTATGAATAGTGAGCTATCAACTAGTTAATAATCATAAGTTATCTGAACGATTCCATATTAAAAGCAATGGAGGTTTGACACTGTGAGAAATGTCCTACTCCAATTTTGCAACAATACCAGCTCAATTCAAGACCCTCTCTCTCCGTGTCAGGGCAAATGTCAGTGGCAACACGTGATCATGATCAGTTAGGTAATATCACGTCTTATAGTGCTCTTTTAGATAAAGTAAAGTATATGATAATATTCTAAAAAACTATATAATACTTAAGTAAAATAAGAATATTTATATAGAAAGCTTCGCTAAGCGTGTCACGTGCTTTTGACACGTGATTTACTGCTCCGTGACAGGTAAGGTTAGGCCGAAGTGCAGGGTTCTATTAATCTATGTCTGAATCTCCCCTTATCATCTATAACATGCCCTACTCATTCGTGTGCCTGACATTTTAATCGATCATACCAATAGAGTAACCTATATTACGGGTACTCAAAGTGGGAGCACGTAGAGACGCTGCAATCGCAATCTTCGCAATTTGCTTGGCGTAAGGCTTACTATTGCGGCTCGGCAGGGAGTAAGCTTAGGGCCTTGTGATAAGGCTTTTCATGGTACACTTCGACTCTTCTGATCTGCGGCTATTAACTCTGGTGATTGGAATTCGCATTATGGCTTTTGGCAATAGAGGTTAGTATACTAGAGCATCTATTGATAGCACATTATTATACACTTCTCCAAGACACCAGCAATAGTACAAGCAGTAGTCATAAAAAATAGCAAGTAAGTCACAAGTCCAGAACAACAACTACCACAATAAACAAAGACAAGCTTAAGAAACTTGAGCAAAATATCAAGACTCTTTAACCTAAGAATCGGATCCTTATTCTAAAAAGAAAAAAGACTTAAATACAATAAGTCAATACAGTCCTCCAAACTAAATTTGAAAACTCACCAAGTCCAGAGAATAGACTTCTATAGTCCAAAACAACAAATGAAAAAAACAAATCTACCACATCACATAATTATTCCCATACACATAGCAAACTATATATACAATGGCAATCAACACCAATAAACAACTTTTTCTATAAATAGTTACTCTCTTAAGATTACATATATATAATCTATATAGCCAATTTAAAAAGGAAATTTGTTAAATTTATCAGAACTTGGAAACTTATCTTTGCCTTATTCTTATTCATATATAAAAACAAGAAAAAAAAAGTTTTTTAGATTATTCAAAATATATTAGAAAAGACTTTCAGCGCTTGGACCTAATATAATAATTAGTTAAACAAGGAGGCTAAGATATGAGATATATTTAAAAATATTATAGAACTAGCTTTGGATAATTGTCAGAGGGTTGTCGTAGATAGACAAACCATACAAAAAGACTATAGTAAAGCGTAGGTATTTCGCAGATGAATCGTATACTAAATATATATAGTACAACAATATTACATTGGTCTCTAGCCTTTTAATCCAAGAGTCTAGAGATATTCTACATAGACTATTAATACGCCTACGTTTTCTGGCAACGTTGTAATTAACGTAAGGGCTAGCATCGTAGATACGTAAGTTCATTTCAGGTATGTAGGTGGCGGGTGTAACATTGTGGTCGTCATTACGTGACATACTACGAGCCGACAGCGTTACCGTAGCGATACCGTCTGACAATTAAAAAGAAAAAAATAGAATTTAAAACTACTATATTTAATAATTTGCTATAACTTATTATATTCCATTACTACTATCTCGAGTATTCTATGGTTAAAGTTCTTCTAATACTTGTAGATGAGTTATTCCTTATAAAGGAAAGTTATCCTCGTACTATAACTTGCGCCGGTGGGAGAGTAAACTCTTCTACTTCATTTCAGGGCATCGATCCGAAATCAGCTCCGGCAGAAACCCTGCGAGGGAGCAGAAACGGATTCCCGAGGCAAAGTTCGGTAGGGAAACTGTAGCCGGGATACACAGGAGGTTAAAATGGGCTCTACATTGCAATGCGCAGGCTGACTTAGGACGTGCTCAGGCTACGCTCAGGTATGTTCAGGTATGCTCAGGCTCTGCTCGGGTAGGCTCACCCTCAGCTTATGTTAAAGCAGCAGCTGCTCACGTCTATAGACTAAAACGGAATTAGCAAATATGAGCTTAGAGTCTGACTTTTGTGGTAGAAAAGCTAATATCAACTAGCAAGTTTCGTCTGTCTACCACAGAGACGCCAAATCTATATTTGAAATCTGCGGTGGCATATTACAGCTATAATTGGTTCTAGATATCATTATGAGTGTTCTCGAAAGTATATTCCGACAGCAAGGTGTAGTTAGCTCCATCCGTCTCAAAATAAGCTGCCTAGATCACTATCAACACCACGTCTATTTCTTATTGAAGCAAGGAAGTCTGCAATCTGAAGAGCGCAGTATATAGAAAATAAAAATTTGAGCCTACAAGGTCGGTATCGGCGACTGTCAGATCATCAGGCCAGCCGCTCGGTATTTCACTATTTTCTAAGGCACGCTGGGAATCTGGAGCAGAAGGAGGTTGCATATCCTACATCAATTAGTCTTTTTGATCCAACCTCAGTATAAGAATTAGCAGGTTAAGCCGTTACGTTACTGTCCTCCCATGTATGTTCTCCTTCCCTCGCTTTTCGACATGCTACAAGAACCTTATAGGCACCATCTTGCATCATCTCCTCCCTATTTCCCGGCATAATCTGCGATTTTACCAACTGAGAAATCACTGAAAGTCGAAGGACATCTTTAATATCGCTTCCATTCCTGGAAATTCTCCGGATCAAGTTTGCTATTGTGTCGTCAATGGCAAGCAAAAGACTGGCCTTCGTCCAGGACACGAGGCCTTTTGTTCGTGCGTGGAAACAAACATCTAAGGCTGCTTGCATTACGTCGTTTTTAAATAAAATGTGGAAAAGGTCCCAATATTTTTCGGATTTGCAGATGTCTGTCCCTTGGATTTCGGGATCAAAGGACTTTTGGTAAGCTAGGATGGTCAATGAATTCTGGAGGCTAGTGGTCGGTGGTGGACCTGTTAAGTCTTTGATGTACGACCGATAACAATAAGATAAGACTCGTCGCAAAGAAATATCCAAAGAGACAATGCCAAATGCTTGTCTAAGGTCATTTTTCGTGCTGCCTGGGTCTGCAGAATGCAGCTCAGGTGGGAGACGCTGGGTATACATTTCAAGTTCAAGGATGCGTGTTTGAACATCTTCGATCCGAGTTACTGATGTACCTAAGACTTGGAGTCGAAGGGAAAGTGATCGCGCTAGCAAAACCTGAAGTACAGAGTCGGTTGTTTCATCGAGAGGCCTCGGCACAGGTAAGGCTGTCATGCTATTGAACAGATCGAGATCACCCACATTCAATGGAGTTTTGCAGGTGAAGTCGCCTTCGTGAAGCATGACCGGCATGCCATAGTTTAATGAGGCATCTAGATCTATTTCCACAATCGTCATCCAAAGTCTCCGTCTAAGTTCCCCCTCAAATATAGGGATATCTGGAAACTCTGACGGGTCTCGGTGGAAGCCCGCCGTCATAGCGGATCTTACCAGCTTTCCTGTTGCTTTCTATATCTCGTCAGGTGGTACTCCTCTCACCTGCTGAGCTAGAATGAGTAGAGTTCGTGTTCTTAAAGTTGACATTGTAAGCTGCTGGCGTCCTGTTAGGCTGTCCAGCCATGTTTCCACATGAAAACAGAGTACATCTAAGCTATTAATGTTCTCGTTCGCCGGAGGAGATAATCCCTTCCAAGCATGTATTATTGCATCAATGACTGCTAGCTGGGGGGCAAGGGACTTGAATTCCTGACGCAGAGGTTCTTCAGACTCCCAGAAGCGCTCATACTCAACCATGAGAGATGCCTTATGCATTATCCTTAGACACCTCTCGAAGCTCTGAAAGTAGGAGTTTATAGCTTCATCGCAAACGCTACGTGATGGCCAAAGTCCCAATATTTGAGAGAGGCTGCATGAGCCTGGGTGCTCCTTGTCACGTTTTCTGCGTGCCTTGGTGTACCTTTCATGATACATTCGCAGCTCATTCATTACAGGTGCTCTTTTAGCGTCCCCGAAGCCACTGTGGATGAAACGACTAGCGATAGCAAACTAATCAAATCAGCTGAACGTACATACCAATACCTAGAGAATAGGACTCATGTGATGAAGAAGCGATTTCTTATAACTTTGGCTATGGTATCGCGGCCCTGATGTTTTGATACTTATGGCTGCATCCATCAGATTCATACGCTCGTCCGACCTTCGGAGATCTTTATCATTATTTGAAACCTTTTCTGGAGCCATCGCACAAAGCTGCTCCAACTTCTGCAGTCTTTGTTGAAGGGAATCTAGAGTTTCGAGCTTAGGATGTTGATCAGGTTGGGTATCAACTGTAATGGGAGCTTGACTGTGCGTGTTTCCTAGATCTGTGAAGGGAGTATCTACCAACCCCGGCCTTGAGATCATTCGTTCTAGAGCCTGGTGGCTATTATCTTCCGTAGGCTTTGGCCGAGTACTATAAGAGCATTGTCTGTCGTGTCCTGTCGACTTACATTGCTGACATGGTATAAGTCTATCACATTTGATCTTTCGACGTCGACAGCGGACACAGGATACAACAGGTCGTGGTCGAGGGCGCCGAGTAATACGAGTAGAGCTAGTCTCCGCATCTGCGATCGTTGATTGAGTAGCTTGAGGTCTCATTGAAGACATGGCGTTTAGATACTGGCGGTTTTACTTGAAAGAATTTATGAAATTAATGGAAGGTGTCAAAGTAAGAGAGATCACGTAAGCACTTCCAGGGAAACCTGGAATTCAAACGGTGGTCTATACGGCCCCTGACCGCAGATAAGGTATGAATAGAAGCCGGGAGGCTGAAAGTCCTCTCTGATCAAAGAGCTCACAAGCTCGTAATACAATTCAAATGTTTTGGTTCTCCCATAGCCGGTGAAGACAAATACTACTCTGCGCTACTTCAAGTTAGGGCCTGTTTGGTTACTTTGGTACCATCAAATGACTAACAATAGCATTTGAGGTATTTTAATTATGGTGCCATTATCCAGAAAAGTAGTTATAGTGTCAGATTAGTAATTCCTAAGCTCAAGAGACTCAGATTTTTGGAATTACTTTTGGTGTACCACCGTGAAAGGTAATTATAATTCCTTAGTCGTATTATACCTTCCAATCATGACATCGCGCCAAAAGCCATAGTCAGGGTAGTCAGTGAGCAGTACCTGTAATTTTAGCGACATTGCCACCGAAAAACCCCTGTGGAATTAGCGTGCTTTGGCACTGGAACTCCTAAATGAGCGACTTTTACCCCGCACTCCTGCGAGTTTTCGGCCGATATCATGCTTGGTTTCCTGCGATTCCCACAGGATGCAGTTTCAACTATTTTATTTATAATGAAAGTGCAAAAATGGCGTCTGATCTCCCATCACTATAAAAGATTATAAATTTATATTGGAAAGGGCTATTTACTAGCACTTGTGGTATGAACCTGAAATCAAGTACCAAACGTGCGTTGGCCAATGGTATCCCCAGCGGCGTGAGCGGTGGTGACAAGGTTTCAATATCGCATCATATATATCTCCGCCCACGATATCCGGAATGCTGACAAGATGTGGGCATTTCTCCGACGTATTGCGGCGCGGGGTCACGAATACATCCACTTTTTCAGGATATTCATCGGCAGCGATGTAACCTAAGTCTTTGTCTTCGAATAGGAATTCCTTCCCTAATTACTTTAGAGTTTAAATGCAATTTTAAAGCTCACGCATACAGGGATGAACCTTTCGATAAATGTCGGCCAGAATAAATGTCCCTGGAACTACGAGGGAATAGATACACGACCATCAAGCTGAGATGGTATGTGCTTAGGTACATAAGTCATGAACTCCCCTCAGCGTTAAGTCCGCACTTGTTCCCTTGCAAATTTCTTTACGCTCCGGTCGTTCCGCAAATCAATTATGCGTTGCTGGCACCCTATCCCTCTGGGACTGTTCGCTTTCTCGGGGATCAATGGAGCCCTTATTAATGCTATAGGAGAAGCTTCGAGCCTGGGCATCATTGAAAGCGATATCGCTATCATCGGAGGAGGATCTAGCGGTACCTACTCAGCGATCCGACTGACAGAGTTGGGGAAGACTGTGACATTAATTGAGAGAAATTCTCGACTTGGTGGTCACGTCAATACTTATGTGGACCGCACTACTGGAAAGACTTTCGATTACGGAGTCATATCCTTCCTGAACATCTCAGTAGTCACAAACTACTTCGCCTCCTTCAACATTCCCCTAGGACCCCTCAACTATGGATCATCGAACACGACCTACGATTTCGCGAATTTCAAAAGTGGCGAGTACGTGTCCGATACGTCGCTCCCATCAGGAAATTCCACGGCCGCACTCCTCGCCTACGCTGCTCTACTAAACGAAAAATATCCCTACCTTTCCAATGGATACGATCTCCCTGCCGAAATCCCCGAAGATTTCCTCATCACCTGGGGAGAATTCATCCAGAAATATCAACTTGGTGATCTCGCATACACAACCTATCAATACCTGCAAGGTGTCGGGAATATTCTTGCTCAGCCCGCACTATACATACTGAAATACCTATCCGTCCCTACTGCTCTCAACATCATCAATCCCGGTAACTTTCTCACCACGGCGCGTAATGACAATCAAGAATTGTACGATAAGGCTCTCGCAAAGCTAGGATCAAAAGCTCTCATTAGCAGTAATGTGACTTCTGTCCAACGCACCCCAAATGGAGTCGAACTCAATGTCTCCACACCTTCAGGACCAAAAATCATCAAGGCTTCCAAACTTCTCATCGCTATCCAGCCAAAATTGGAGAGCCTATCGTTTCTCGATCTGGATGTCGAGGAAAAGGCCCTGTTTGGACAGTTCAATAATAGCTATTACTGGGATGCCGTCCTCACCAATACTGGGATCCCAGTCAATAAAGATATTACTAATATCAATATCAATGCACCTTATGACATTCCCCCTTTCCCTGGCCTCTATTTTGTGGACTCGGCCGATATCCCTGGGCTCTTCACAACCTACTATACCAGTCCTGGTCCCCTAACGGACGATGAAGTAAAAGCTGACATCACATCCACTATCGCTCGTCTAGTCAAAGCTGGAAACTTCTCAACCGGTACGAACGGGGAAGAAACAGAGTTCTTGGGGTTTAATAGCCATGCCCCATTTGAGTTAACGGTCAGTACAGATGCAATCAAAGGAGGCTTTTATAAAAAGTTGCTCGGGTTGCAAGGGGAGAGAAATACGTGGTGGACGGGTGCGACATGGCAGGCACATGATTCGAGTTTGATTTGGAATTGGACAGAGACAAATATCGTGCCTGCGCTTGCGAAGTAGATATACCGCGCTGATCCGGGAATTTAAATTCATATTATTTAGTAATGACGCGAATTACAGTTCATAGAAAGAGGAGAAATATTTTTTGAACCGAGATGGTATTCCCCTTTCAGTTCTCCAGCTGTGAATCTGAAGTTCGAGACACGCAAAGTTTCCGTTATAATATCTTGGGTTGCGAAATTTGGGCCACTTCAACACTGTATAACGCCAGATAGGTAATGAAGAATCTTACGTACTTCATGGATAGAGTTGAGGGGGAGTGCAATTTTCAGCGATCTGCAGCTGCGTGAAGCTAGATTGTACGATACTGGGGGCTGAGCGCCACATAGTACCTGATTCGTCAAGTTCTACACCCTCGCCTCAGCCAGCCACGCCATGATTCTTTGAAGAAACTGGAGACATGATGAACCAACCTGCATCAAGACAAAAGCATGAGAGTATGACTATCAGGTATGTCTAATTAGTGCTTAATGGGACTTTTACTCACAGTCTGTACGGTTAATAGCGTCAACATGACAACTAAGCCACTTGCATCATCCTTCATCTCACGCGAGGCTGCGGGTCGACCTGATGATGGAAGTCACAAAGCTGCTCCCGGAGATCTGGAGAGAGGCCTTCAAGAGCCATCCTCGTCAGTCACCCACCGTGATTCAACTCATGCCACTGCTAGCGTGGCGAACAGTGAAAGACAAGAACCCGCTATCAAAGAGCTCAACCCCGAAACCGATCCTAGTGAGATCGCAATCTTATGTTTTGTAGACCTCGGTTTTGACGGAAGTTTCAAGACGAGCGTGGAATTCAAGGGTTTTAGTGGGGAACAGCTTGAAGCGTGGTTATTATCGCTACCTCCGCACCCCCCCGAGACGGCTCGAATCTTCATATGTAATTTTGATCTTAAGGAGCTCGGTAGCGCCTTGCGCTCGTACCTTTGCAATATAGGAGTGAGAGATATTGGAACTCCAAAAATAGAAGATGTGTCAAACATTTCAAAGTTGGCTAGTCAATGGCAAGAAAGGCCTAATACGAACTGGTTCGGAATCAGCCCCCTTGATGACGAGGAATGGTCTGTGTATTTGAAATCTATTGCTTTGGATACGGACAAATTAGTAGGTATGCTGTCTACTCATATAAATAGCAGTTCATAACTGACAAGAATGTTGCGGAAGTCATCAACAGATTCCTATTACGCGTAAATGATTCAGCGAAAAAGAAATGGAACGAGGCTTTACTTGCGTCCCTGCATAACTCTCCATTTTTCCAGCATACAGCCCGATCTCGGAAGGAGGCTGCGAAGCTTCTCATTCTCAACTCCCTCCGAATTGCACTTCATATGTCCTTGGCAGATACGCAAAAAGGTGTTGAATTCATCCAGGATGAGTATAAAATCTACGGGTACCGAGGTCTTACCTACGCAGACGTCGAGGGTTATAACATCGAGAGTAGCGAGTATGAAAGCTTCTCATATCTTGCAAAGAGCTTGCTGGACGCCATTGAGTTCGTCATCTCTAGCATTACCCGATCTCAGACAGCTAGTACGAACTCAGACAAAGATGGAAACGTTAATTCTACACCCATGGAGCTAGAAGAGCTCTTTGAGAACACTCGTGGCTATTGTATGCAATATAGCAAGCTTACCGCTCAGATCCAGGAGTATCGCCAAAGAAGATATAATGTCTATCTCAACACTCTTAACATCCATGAATCTCAAAGTGTTAAGCTTCTCACTGCTCTCGCGGCTGGCTTTCTCCCGCTGTCATTGGGCGCAAGTTTGTTAAGCATGCAGACCCGCTTTGCGAAGCTTGGATACCTCATCTACGACTTCGTGGGGGTAGGAGTACTTCTTTTCTTCCTAATGGGGTTGGTTTGGCTCGTAGCAAAGCTACTTATTCGAACTGCAAATTGGAGACCATTTGGTCCCATATCAGCAGAGTCACTTGATCTTGAGAATACTGACTTCACTCCGGACGTGGTAGACTATTTATATCGTCTCAAGAAGAGATTGAGAGGCCGTACTATACTGAATTGGATGTGGAAATTCTTTACTTCTGTGCTAGTCCTTTGCATCTTGGCTTCTTTCCTTGTCGGGATGTTTCAAAGGGTTTCATTGGGCCTAAAACTGTTGGGATACAGTGTTGCTGCAATATTTGGATTGATGTTTATGACCGTTGTCTTTATGCTAGCAGTTTGGGCTGTGGCGAGGATTCTAGGCTATCAATCCTCAACAAATGGCTCAGTTGAGAATGAGACTTCTTCATAATTGTAAGAGGGGATGTCGCCTCCATCACGATATGATAGCGGAGAGAGGTCATACGTTGAAGCTCAGGAAGGAATGCGATATTAAACGTACTAGTTTTAGATTGTTTCGAAAATGTTGTCTTCTCCATCTTTTCACTCAACGTTCATATTTCCCAAAACCGGGGTAGATCTACCCCTCAAGAACCCTATTAATCAATTCCGCGCCTCAGGAGTATATTGCGCATGTCCACCTTCCATATACATATACGACAAGGGCATCAGAGTCCCATGCTATTTGATTCCCACCAATTTCGCGAGAGCGTGTAAAGAAGAATCCTGTACTCCATTGCTGGGTGGATATTGTTGAATATCTCCTCCGCTTGATCTTGGATTGACTTCGTATCTGACTTTCAGCTAGCGTAGTTATGGTAGGCTCTAGCGATTTTGATGAGTTCGTCACGCTGGGGCTTAAGTATGAGAATTTGCTGGTGCATGCGGCCGTGTTTGATGGAAGCCTTTCCAGGGGAGAATTTGTGCTTAAGTCCACGTGACAGCAAACCCAGTTCTCTATCCAGTTTCTCAGACTCCTGTCTAAGTACCAATACAGCTTCTTACCCGAGCATCACAACTCTGGCTCTCTGTATGGCGAGCCCCAAGTAATTACTTCCCCTCTTGACAACCAGAACATCATTATTAGAGGAAATATATGTAAATTTAATTTAATTTATTTTATTTCAACAGCCAAAAATAGCAGCCGCTAGAAGTGCGCATAAATATCCTAGCTTCAAATCAGGAATATATACTATCTGTATCTATAACAGCAACCAGAAACAATACTAATGATACTATATCCCATCTTATGTCCCAGCTTCTTGCCTCGATAAACTACACACACCCGCTAATAGTTTAGCACTTACCCGGTGGTCCATTCCTTTCCCTCTAAACATACGTCTCTAACTCACAGATTCTCCGCAGATTCTAAAATGATCTTATAAACAACATATCAAAAGCACTTAGCCGCCATTTATACCATATACCCAGTCCTCGAACCATTTTAATTGAGTTTCGATATAGTGACATCATCTACTCATTTCCCAGATCCTCCCACACAAAGACAACCACCAAATGTCAAGCTAAAATCATCACAAAAAGTACTATTCTGAGTGGGTTCACATTATTTTCAGGTCTTATATAGACTGATCGATGAATGACTCTCAAGTGCCGCTCGATGCGGATTCGGTGGTATATTATTCAAGTATTCCTGCACAACTTAAAAGCATACAGCAAGATATTTGATACCAAAATAAATAAATAAGAAAGATGGTGGGATATTTGACTATTGACGCCAAGGACAATTTGCAACAGTAACAAGAAAGACGCCACGATGCTTTTTAATCCCAACAATGCTGCTTGACAGAGCATCGAAAACGAATATCAGCATTTCCAATGCAGAAAGTGACGATAAGAAAACCAGTGACATTGGGGAAAGGAATGACGAATAGGAGAACCATCACATAGATGCAGCAAACAAATTCAACTATGTACAAAACGTACAAGACACAACACGACAGTATGGATTTTTTCAGGTACTCAGTTTGCTCATTAAAGGCCGGAGATTGCATAGATAAAGTGAACCCACTATTTACCCCTCCAGTTTGCCTCGATACAAACACAGTAACGAAATCACCCTGGATATTCTGAGACGAATACAGAACAATGTATCCAAAACCCATTCCCGCTTAATTTCCGTTTCCGTCAATTCCACGCCTTGAACACACAAAGGACGACCTGCGTGGTTTCTCGCCCCGCATCTGCATTCAAAATAAGAATGACACGGTAATCCCAACCCCTCCAGTTCGTCCACACCAGTTCCGCTCCACGCAAGCAAATACTGAAACGACAGAAATAGCAACACAGAACAACGCCCAAGCAAAACCCAACCCCTCCCTTCACTCCATGCTTCCTCTCTACACCCTTCTCATCCCAAAAACATGCGTACACCCGGACCCTCACCACGTGGCAGGCATGTGGTGATCCCTCGCCCAGACATCCAAATTACCTATCCCCGGACATTCTGAAACCGGCACAGCAAATCTTCAGGGTCCTTTCGTAATTCCAGGCTTCCGACATAGATTGCGCAGTTCCCCGGTTCCGCATATGCAGGTCCGACTGGACCCACGTGGTATGATCGCTATTTGCCCCTCGAGTTCGTCACAACTACCCTACAGATCTACAGATTCTGAAACTGGTACAAATTGATACATCCCGGACGATTCGCCTCCGTTCCTCACCTCGGACTCAAAGAAGACATAATATTACCCTAAACCCGCGCCGCATGTGCGTGCGCGACATGCTTACTCCGCATCCATCTCAGCTACCATCTTCTGCCCAGTTCTCTCCTTTACAATCCGTGAACATCCACGCTCTACGAGGGCTGCCATAACCCCACCTACACACGGACTATGAACCCATTGAGATCAAAACATCCTAACCACACCAGCTATAACCACCTCGTCTCCGTCAAAACTCGAAAAGCAGTCCCCGATATTTCAGACCCCTAAATCTGCACCACGTGGCGATGATATATTGTACATGAAACAACAACCTAAATCCATCTCCATCCCTCCATTAAATCCCACCTCTCGCTTTCCCCAGAGAACAAGCATGTCATAAACGCCGTCATCAACCCCTACTAAATCCCGTACCATCATCCATGAAGCGACCTGTGCTGCAACGAATCCTTTCCGACACGACGGAATAAATAAAATAAAATGTGAGAAGTTTATTCCTACCAGAAACAAACATCCGGTCAGGAACCCGCCTCACATATACATACAAACCCGCCCTCAACATACTGTAAATCGTGATTACCCCACGGGTTCCCGAGCACCAGATTCACTCTCCACTCCACATCTGGTATTTACCTCACGCCGCACTATCTGAAACCCTCAACTCTCAACTCTCAACTCTCAACTCTCACCTCGAAACTGGGACACAGTATAAAATAACATATCTCAACTATACCCCACCCCGGCTCGCCTCCCACTCACACTCACCCAATATTTCAGAGAATGGATTGTTTAATAAAATGGAAACATGACCACACAACGTAACCGCGCATTACACCGCTCCGCCTGAGCAGGGGATCCATGTGATCTAAAATTAGGACTCTTACCCTTACCTGTACCCGTACCCTTGCCTACCCCGCAGTACAGTGCAGGATAGGACAGGATAGTACAGTACAGTATAACGCGGCACTGCACTGCACCGCACGTTACAGTACAGTACAGTATAGTATAGTATGGTATGGTATGGTATCGAAGAGTATGATACATCCCACCCTTACACTTACACTTACACCCACCCCATCCTTCACCAAACATCCCATCCTACACCCCACCCCACGAACAATTAAACTCAGGAGCCTCGCAGCGGCAAACTCCCTCCTTATCCATACCACGGTAACCTCACACGGTAACCTCACGGGGAAAACCCACACAATCTTGGACGCACGCGGGAAAAGATTGTAAAACAAAAGATTAGAAAAGATTGGACAGGGAAGGAAAGGGTAAGAGTAAGGTAAGGGTAGTTAAGGAAGGGTAAGGAAGGGTAAGGAAGGGTAAGGAAGGGTAAGGAAGGGTAAGGAAGGGTAAGGAAGGGTAAGGAAAGGGTAAGGAAAGGGTAAGGAAAGGGTAAGGAAAGGGTAAGGAAAGGGTAAGGAAAGAAAAAAAAAACGGTAAGGGTACGTAACCGGATCGAATTGAATCGGAGCGGAGAGGCTGCAGCGGCACAGCAGCATAGCATAGCCCCCCGAGGTAACGGTATAGAATCCTTTGGTTTGATTTGTTTCGTTTCGCGCAGGGTAGGGTAGGGTAGGTAGATAGGTAGGGGAAGGGGAGGAGGTGGAGGAGGGTCGGGGGATGGGTTGAGTTGAGTGGGGAGGGGAGATGAGATGAAATGAGATAAGGGGTCAAGCTAATAGAACAGAATAGAATTAGCATTGGGATTAGGATTAGGATTAAGTGGGGTTGTGTTTTGCGGGGGTGATTCAAGGAGCTGGTATGGGGTATGGTGTAGGTTGCGGTGTAGGTTGCAGTGTAGGTTGCGGTGTGGGTTGCGGGGTGGGTTCTTGTGGGGTTAATTATTTTAAGGTATCGAGGAGAGGTAGAGCGATAGGAATAGGGTTGGATATTGATAACGGTGATGACGACGACGAGGGATGGTGGATGGTAGATGTGGAGATTAGACAGCGGGTAGGATTTAGATCCCTGACTAGAGAGAAAAATAAAAATAGTGGAACGAAATGGGGGAATTTGGTTGAATCATGTTTGGATTTCCGAGTGCGGAATTTTTTAAACGAGTGACGAGATGAAATAAATGGATGGGATTTATTTATCCTGGAAATACAGCCGGTGTGATATTTGGTGATGATTGCGCAGGGGAACTTTGCTGTGGGATTGGGAATTGTTGGAAACGAGTAACGAGTGAAGTGACAGAACGAGAGTGGTTGCAGTACCCTTGGGCAGTCCCTAACTTTGGTCTGACAGCAGGTGATATCCTACAACATGAAACGGAATCAGGTGGAGTGAAGAAGGCAATGGGGAGCAGCAATACCACTCCCAACTGAAGATAATCTTTTGTATTGTAACAATTGACTGTACAATATTCTAAACAACTGTAAATTTACAGTCTTGATCTGAGCGAGTGGTATCAAGACCCCTCTTTCTCCAAGATTCCATCCCCCGGGTATCTCCATAAATTAAAATACAGTCTTGACCTGAGCGAGTGGTATCAAGACCCTCCCTCATCTTCTCATCAAGACACGGTTCTCTTCTCTCCGCGAGGGGAACCGCTATTAGTCGCGTAAATGTGCGACGAACAAAATGATCATACACCCAACTCCGACCATGCTGTGCTACCAATGAATGCTAATGAATGCCTGCCGTGATTTTCCCACCCCGTCCCACCAAACCATCTATAAACGTCCATCTAGGAATATACAGTTCCAACCCCGAATCCCCAACCCCCCTTCCCCGTATATCATGACGCACTCCCCCATCCCGGGCCCGAAATCACATACCCACTCACAACATCCTTCGGGAGATCTATCGTCGTAGTCTTTCCTGTTCCATTCTTCAAAAAACACCCGTTATTCCGTGTCCCGTCGTCGGGATCAAAGATCACCCAACTCGCGCCCACGCATCGTGTGCTGGAGGATGCGGACGCGATGTCGAGGTTGTAGGAGGCGCATGCGTCGAGGCAGGCGTTAAATGATGATACGGCACTATGTGAGATGTCTAAGGAGGTGGAGGGGGCGCCTGTCGGGGGTAATATTTCTGTGGAGCAGAGTGTGATGAAGGTGTATGAGGTGGAGGTGCTGGAGTTGTAGGTTGTGTTTTGGGCGAGCGGGCAGCCGGCGGTGTCGACGACGAGGGCGCTGGAGGAGGCTGGTGCCGTGGTTGTGGAGGAGGGGGCGGAGGAGGTTGTGGTATTGGCTTGTAAACTGTATTTGGATTGCAATTAGCATATGCTGCTAATGGAGGTGTGGAGGTCGGGGAGGGCAATTGGGACATGGGAAATAGGAAAGAGAGGGGAGAGAACATACTTCGATAATTTACTCTCATCCACCAACGCAAAGGCACCACCCACTCCTCCTCCAATCCCACCCCCCAGCAAGAAAGCCGTCACCACCAGCACGACCACAACCCATAATCCGCACTGTCTCCCTTTCCTCCGCTTCTCTTGCCTCTGGCTCCCATTTGGAAACGGTAACGGATCATACCCTCTTGGTTCATACCCCCTCGGCGGACTCGGAAACACCGTGTCTCGATCGAATAGCGGACTCCCTTGCCCTCGCCCTTGTTGGAGTTCCGGCGACCGTCCATCGCTGGGTGTCGATGACGGAGGTTTATATTGGAAGAGATGTGTCGCAGGATGAGTGAAGCGTTCGGAGAAACGGACGATATATTTATCTGGGGATTCTTGGTGTGGTGGGCGAACGACTTCTGGTGCATCGGAGGAGAGGCGTGGTGGGTGCATGGTGTTGTGTGTTGGGTGCCGTGTGTTGGAGTTGAGGCTCTCGACCTCGGGATCGCGGTCGGAGGAAAATAAATGAAAGCGATGGAGATGGGAGGGTGGGATAGGTAGGTAGGAAGGAAATTGAAATTGGATGAAGAAGATGGGGGTTTGATTATGGCATAGCACGATCAATCCATCAATCATCAATAACCAGACATGGAACAAAACAACCAACGAAGAGATGCAACAGATTGAACAGATTGAACAGATAATACCCTTACCTCTCTCAAGCCTCAATCTGTAGTGTGCTGCGCATATCTAACAACGGGGGTTTCTACCATGACCATGACCAGGACCATTGACCATGGCCTACGCTGGTAACACGAAGGAAGGCGTAAGGCGACGTCGTTGCTCTCACCGTTGGAGGCGCAGTCATTGAACTGACTGGAAATATTGATTTTGGGTGAAGGGCTGATTCGGGCATAGTGTTGTGCGCAGCATCTATTTGTGAAGGCTAAGCCTTTTCGGAGCATATCTGAGGATCATGATTGGTGAGCGAAACGAGGGAAGGGCTGTGCTACCTAAAAGCAGGTAGTAGCACGGCGATGTGATGGAGGAACATCCAACATTCATTGATTTGGCGACGAAGGATTCTGATGCGACGTGGATATATATTAATTGCGCAACCATGGTGATTTATGAATTTGTCGAAAGACGTGTTTCACAAATCATTCACTCGTCTTTGTGATATTCTGTAGATTTTTAATTTCCCTGAGAAGTTTCTCCCATCCCAAAATATCCTGTCCAGCTCATTACTTCTCATTCATCATCACCGCGCTTATTTCATCCAGGCTTTCAGGCTGCTTACCCGCGCTATCGATTTATTGCATCCCCCTGCCGCCCCTACCGCCCCTGCCGCCCCTACTTGACCAGCTTACCACGTTGTTCTCCCAATACAGTAACTTACCTCACCATAAGGTTTCATCGCTTCTCGCCAACCATTGTAGCCGCATGTCACTGCCCTCCCAGGTCCATGGTTGACATTCTTTTTTTAGAACACATCCTGCACCAAGTCGAATGGGATTCATGGGATGAGACATCGATACCCCGCCAACCGTTGTTGAGAGGCTGATTGTTGTTGCCGGTCTACCGATCGAGAGCAATCTTCAGCCTTAACAGCCTTGGCAATAAAAGGTCATACAGGTCGGCGAGATTTTTGGTGGGTGTATGTCTGGGTGTGTTTGACACGTTGTTTGAGAGTGGTGATGCGCGGATCTGCGGGTGGGTTTTTTCCTTCGTGGTGGTTGGGTCCCGACACTCTGGGTGCACGATCTTCACGAGAGTTCTGACGGTCGCACGAGAAAAGACGACAATCGACGCCAAATTGGGAATTTACATGCGCGAATCTAGAATTGAGCCGATCAGAAGGATGAAAGGCTAACTCACCATACCCCATCATTGCAATTCAAGAACCAACTCTCGAGAACTCCCCCCGCGGAACTCGCCTACACGCTCTCGCTCCAACACGACCCTCTTTCTCTCACCTAAATACTAATAGCGTCCGCCTCCGCTTACGCCTTTCTAGATAAAGTTCACTGCTGACGGTTCCGCCATGCCACGTCTGACACAAGCCTCCACGGCCCTCGAGATTAGCCAATTCCTCGAGACCCTAGACTTTTCCCTCGGCGCCAATTGGCATCTCGACCTGTGGCCTGTAGGTTTTCCTGATGCGGCTCAACGAACAAAGGCCCTCAAGCAGAAGCGAAAGTACCCCGATGCCAATAGGTATCGAACATTTATAGAGTGGATATCACAGAAGGATGAACCTCCCTAGCCAGGGCAGTGTTTATTTGGATTCTTTTACACGCTGGATAATGCCGGGCACCGCCAAGCATGGGTGGCTATCTGGAGGAAGATATCAGGGAGTACGGATAAAGAACTGATTATTTGGGATGCGAGTACGGAGGCAAGACATGGGGAGATGACAGCTGGGTCCAGGAACAAGACATACAAGAAGGATCATCTAGCTGAATCCCAGAAGCAGCTGATCGATGCTTTATCCACAAAACGATGGTCTAAAAAGGGTCATCTCAAGCGAGTTGGGTTGGCGGAAAGGGCTGTGGCCCTGAGGAGTCACGCTTACCGGAGACCGGGGAGTTCCTGGCGAAAGCGTTGAGTGGTCCTCAAGCGGATCTACCGCAAACCCGGGACGATTTTCAAAAGGAAGGCTATTACGAAGTCAAGCTCGACGGATCTGGGGAGTCAGAGTCAGGAAGCGAGGGGGACGAAGAGGAGGACGACGAAATATCCATCCCACAAGACCGCCTCCTCAGCACAGCAGAGCAACGCAATCTCACCCTCAAGGAGGAGGAAGAAACAAGTCCACGAAAACCCAACTTCCCTGACCCCAATGCCTTGCACTCCAAGTCCACCTTCAAAGATATCCAAAGACACCTGTACCTCCTCCGCACCAGCCTCGAATATTACCCCCGAGACACCCCCGTCCCAGAATGTCTCACCGACGACGGCCTCTGCACACCCTGGCTTCTCCTCACAGAACCTATCGCACATACATCCGCGAACGATAAAAAAAGTTGGAAGGGACAAGAAACTTACTCTTTCAAAACCCTGAGCTACTTCTTCACAGGCGAATCCATCCAATGGCAGACCAGCATCCTCGCTCTCTTCGCAACCAAGCCCCAACCAATCATAGGCGCGAAACGAAAACGCCATATATTATTCTGGCTAAGACTTGCCATTGTGCATGGCTTCACCAGATGCTGTTGCTTCGCAGTCCATCTGTTGTTTGCCATCAATCCTCACCTCATTTGCGTGCTCGTTTGGCTGCGGTGCACGTGACCCATCGCCGCTTTGCTCACCTTCGCTTCACCTCATCCTCACCCATCCTCACCCATACTCACCCACCTCTCACCACCCCTTCACCTCTGCTCACCTTTGCTCACTTTTGCTCACCTTACCCTCGGCAGCTCGACCCACGTCATCCTTAGTGTAATATTGGGGCTGTGGTCATCCCAGCAACAAGATTCTTAATAGAGTTAATATTTGATGAGAAGGATTAAGGGGTCCGAACAGGCTCCCGGAGGCCAAGATGGGCCCCCTGTTATTAATGTATGTCTTTAAAACGCTTCCCCTGTTTATACTCTCTATATTAATGTAAAGGTTAAATTGGAATGTTACGACACGACACGTGACCCAGGACCATAGGCTCAATAGAGATAGACATCTCTATAGTAGAACCTGGGGAGGATCTCTTACAGAGAAAGAAGCTAAGAAACTGTCATGGGACAAGTGTCACGTGACAAGATGGATCAGTAGCGATCACCTCGCATGACCAGGGAACGAGGGTGATCGAGGATGATCGAGGCTGATCGATGAGAGCGAAGGTTCTGTATAAGACTGGCATGTCTGCCATTGAATAGGAGCTTCGTGCTCAACTCGGGTACAGTATCGAACATACTTGGTAACATCAGTCTTATCCCTCATTACTCTCTCTCTCGACCAGTGACGGCGTTCCTGCCTTCTCCAACTACCTAAGACATACCAATAGGTCTCCGGACACCACGTGAGGTCCAGTTTGTTACATTATAATAAAAGTAGAGATGGCAGTAGCAGTAAGAAAGCAAGAGATAAAGAAAGGGTAAGATTAGGTTAAAAAAGAGAAAAATAATTTATTTATCTATATCTCTAAGCCTTTTTTATATTATATGCACTTAGCATAGAACGCAGTGGTCAAAGCAAGCCATCATCAGTAAGCAAGCAACGCGCCGTATGAATGAGCTTGAGGCGCACGGGCCGCCAGGGGGCGCCTGCGCGCCGCGCCCCCTCATTCCGACGCCAGACGGGACTAGACTACTGTAGGGGTGGTAGGATTTTCCAAGAGAATAAGTCGCCAGGAATGGGAACTTTATTTTATATGAACGAGACTGCACTTTTTTCCACAACTAGGCAGGTCAGTCCAAACTGCAATTGGTTTCCACTGGTATAGAAATGATGGCCCCTATTTATTAGGCGAGGAGGAGCTTGAGCAACTCCAACTTAAGGTCACCTTGACAAGTCGAACCAGAATGAGGACAGCTGACAAGCTAGATCCCCTACTTCAAGAGACCCCATCATCCATTAAAGTTATCAAAAGCCGCCTCATCCTTAACATCTTCCCAAATCCCCTCAATCCTCCTCACCACACCCTCCTCCAACGGCCCATCCCTCAACCAACCCAAAGTCTGCTCCAACTGCTCGGGCCTCATCGCCCCAACAATAACCCCATCCCCCTCCCTCCCCCTCAAAGCAGAATTATGTGCCACCCATCTGAACCCCAACGCCGCCTTCGTGACTCCCGCTTCCTTTGCAATCTCATTCCAGCTTCTCAGCGCAGCAATCAGTTTCGGTCGATTATACAGAGATTGATAGAGCTGTCCGAGACCAGTGTCTTTGTTCCAGCGTAGCTCGGTAGGATTATTAGCGAAGAACTCGGGTGTCTTGGCGAGGAACCCGGCGGCGAGAGCGGAGTAGGCGTTGAAGCTTATTTTGAGCTTGCGAAGGAGGGGCAGGAGTTCGGATTCGACGTGCCGGCCGACGGCGTTATAGTGTCCTTCGTAGACGGTGGGGAGAACGTAGTTCTTGGAGACGCAGTAGTCGTATATTTCTTGGACTTGGGCGGGCAGGAAGTTGGAGATGCCGAACTTGAGGACGGTCAGTGAGGAAAGGCGAAGAATGTGAGTGAGAGGGGGTAAGTGAGACTTACGTGTTTAAAACAGCCTTCTGTGTAAAGCTTTTGAACTGCGTCGAGGGCATCGGTAATTGAGTTCTCTGGATCGGGGGAGTGGAGGAGATATGTCTCTACCTAGATCATTGTTAGGCATACGATGACAACATCTAGGGCACCATGCTTTACCTGTTCGACACCAAGTCTCTTCAATGACTGGGTAGCCGAGTCCAGAATTCCCTGATAGCTCTGAGCTCCGGGGCGGTAGCCAATCGACTTGGTGTGGATACGATATCCTTTTCCTGGAAGGCCAGTATCGCCAATGCCTTGTTCACTATCCAACTACACTGCTATTAACAAGAACCCCAAAGAGCAAAGAAGACCTCGACTTACGTAAGAACTACCGCTATCGAGATCCTTCACATTGTATTTCTCAAGGACTTCCAGGAATGGTGTAGAGATCACGCCCGAGAAGGGAACTCCGTATATGATTTTGACTGTCTCGGACATGTTGGATGATGGAGTTTTGTCAAGTAAATGAGATAGATGAAGAGCAGAGCACGAGCTGCGTTCAATTTAAGGCGAGAAAGAATGAAGGAAAGAAAGAAAGAAAGAAAGAAAGATGAAGCGATGCTTTGACTTCAACTGTTATAGCAGACGGACGATGCCAACAGCAACGGTAGGAGCCACGCAACATGCTCGTCAAATGTGCTCACCATAGCATTATAGCTTGCATAAAATTTGGGGGTGGCAGTTGGTAGCTGCATAGTCCATAACGCTACCAAGGATCACGAAATCTGTCGCCCCGCATCTCGCACCACCATCGTGTCTGTTGGTATATCTCTCCCTCCTTCCCACCCAGCAGGATCCACCATTTCTTGATAAACCAAGGTTTTGCTTCCCAGCTCCTCACATCCCACGGCGCCCCACACCCTGTTCCATCATTGCCACCTTTTGTCGAGCCCCAGCACACGAGCCCATTTTGCATATCTCCACAAAGTTCATCCTCATCCACCATTGGTGGATCAGTAGCAAGCAAGCGCAGCGTCCTTTCGCGGAACGTGGGGAAAGGCAGGAAATCCAGGTAGGGATGATGACTGACTAGCACCTGCGAGACAGAAGGTCGAAGATCGGGCTTCAGATGCGAGAACTTGGCTGAGCACGAGAGTTTTGCCTCTTCTAGGGTTGTTAGCAGGAAGAATTGTGATTCGGCGTCTGGATCTGCGTCGAAGGTTGTTCCCAGAGCCAGTGCATTGGCCACCATGGCGGCGACATACATCATTTGTTTGATACTTATGTTGTTCAAGTGTATATCGGGAAGGTACTCTGATGACTCTTCTACTTGGTTCTGCAGCACAACTATGCGATCTGTGCGTAGAGTTGGCACATTAGGGATGCCTTGATTGGAAATCGAACGTGGTTGGGACTGGTCGGAGTAGTCTTCCTGCAGAATCGCCCCCAATCCAGCATTTACAAGCCCTTTGAAAGTGATGCCCTTTTCGAGGAGGCAGCGAGCGAGGTTTGGATTCACAATGATTCCCTCTTCTAGAACGCGCTTGACTACGTCCTTCCGTTCCTGATTAGCAGCGCTTGTTTCTGCAGGGACGTTTGACGATAACGTAATATCTTCCGAATTGTTAGTATCCAATCCATTTACAGAACTGTTCCCTTCAGGAATAAAGACATTCTGAGTAGCAGAAGTGAAGCAGGGTTGTCCCGAAAGGGCGACCGGGTTCGTGGGAAGGCCATCGCTGCACCTTGTGAGACTTTCGAGTAGTTGCAACTTCGATCTTTGCCTTGATCCTACTCATAATCAGCGCAATACATCGCACCTTGAGCAAGATGAAGCTGACTATAATTCTTCTGGGCTTGCTGATTCTGCAGCCTTCGACGTTGAGACACTATCTTTGTCGGACTATTTGCCGGCTGCATCTTTGCAAGGCTTCACAGAGGAGTCGATCTGACGAGTGGCGAGGCGGAATCCTGGATAATTTATGGATATGCTGACGAGAGCTACTCTAGTCAGTTCATTTATTGCTCATGGATGTGGTCTGGAAGGAAGTAAAATCTTGCTTGCGTGAGCATGCATTAAACCTTAAACAAGCCTAAGGGCGGGCCCTAGCGGTATTTCAAACGCATTTCGTTCCCTGAATGTAGGGCAGAGAATTGAAGATTTCGAACATGAATCAACTATTAAGTATTTGAATTGAATGAATATAAATCAAAATCCGTTATTCATTTATATGAAAATAATATATAACGAATTGTTATTCAAGCTCTTCATGAACAATTCATGAATAGTCGGCCGCGTCACGGGCTTCATCACGTGTTAGCTTAACTGAGAAGTGGCAATTTCACTAACTCTATTATTTATACTTTAATTTATTTTCAAATTAATAATATTCTAATAAAATAATCTTTATATTTGTAACGTTCTGAGGTCCTGCTGGAATCTCGGTTTGTCGGATTGAGATCATAGTATAAAGAGAGTAATAAGTGGGGTTGTAATGACAAGAGTATTGCATATTATAAGTAAGATAAATTAGATACTATTACTATGAATCTTAAGGTTAAGCACAAAGCTCTTATCTAATGGTAGATATACCAGTCTTATATAGAACCTTTACTCTGCTGGATCATAGAAAATCATTAGAGATCGCAGTGACTTGTATGATCCACAATGATCCTAGGTCATGTGATCCGTAACTAATCCTGATCCGGTAACCGACTATAATCCCCCAGAATAGTGGAAACCTGACAAGTCAGGCAGGCAGTCCCTTGATTGTGACAGTTGATTGGTTAGTAAGGATTATCTCAGAAGCTCAGACCCTCTACTTGTAAAACCTATGAGAGTTTACTATTAGTACTATACTAATGATCTAAGTCAATTAGAAGTTGTCAAATAATTAGTAAGGTAGATAATTCTTTTGTAAAGAATCTGAAAATATATAATAGTTTTTTAGACTTATAATATAAAAATAAAGTATTTTTTAATTTTTAATTATAAATAACTTTATAATAATGTATTTTATAATAAAA
>Ga0182030_10003988_pt1 | contig 31475 bp, 29 predicted proteins | sample 812S3MmetaG_FD_121299 | JGI IMG/M metagenome (GOLD analysis project Ga0182030, IMG submission 121299) | Permafrost microbial communities from Stordalen Mire, Sweden - 812S3M metaG (Illumina Assembly) | ecosystem: Environmental > Terrestrial > Soil > Wetlands > Permafrost | place: Sweden...
CCAAAAAAAACGCCCCGGCCGCCGTTGAGCGGTCGGGGCGTTATACCAATAATCTTACTTGGTTGTCGCAGGAGCGGCAGCAGCTTTCTTGTGCTTCTTGCTGTGCTTCTTGGCGGGCTTCGGCGCATCCGTCGCGGGAGCGGCGGCGGCGGGAGCATCGGCGGCCATCGGCGCGGCGGTCTTCGGCATATCGGCAGCCATGGCGGCGGCGGCGAGGCCCAAGCTCAACAACGCAGAGGTGATCAAGGTTCCGGACTTATTCATGAGATCTCCAAACGGTGGTATTGACAAGCGCATCGAGAATACGCCGATCCTCATGTTTTCATCCGAGATGAAGATCATTTCACAAAGGCGCGGCTTCCGCCTCGGAGCGCCTGCCCTTGGCCCGCACATGCCATACCAGCGTGGCGACGATGGCGATGTTCGCCAGGATGATGGCCGCACTGCCCACGGTGGGCCTGAAGAACATCTCCCAGATCTCGAGCGGTATCAGGGAGGCGGTGATGACGGTGGTCATCCATTCAGCCCAGCGCTTGCGCATCCACAAGCCGACTCCTTCCACCGCAAACACCGCCGCATAGGCGAGGGTGACGATGCGCAGCGCATGAATGCGCGGCGCGCTCAGTCCGCTGAACCATTCGAGCAGATGCGTGACGACCTGGTGCTCCAGACCGTGCGGCCTCGCGGAAGCCCACGAAACCAGCTTGGCCGTCAGCGACGCGTCGCTCAGGCGCACCTCGCCGTACGCTACGGCCAGCAGGAGCAGCACTTTCACCAGCTTGTAGATCGCGATCAGCCGCAGGATATCGAAGCGCGGCGCCGCTGCCGGCGCCGGCACCGGGCTTGGGGGAGTTGTCATACGCTCAAGCCTGGCCCGCGGGCGGCTGAAACTCCAGCGTGGCATCGAGCAGCGCAGGGATGTCGAATACCGCGCGCTCATTGTCGATGACCAGCGGGGCTATGCCCGCCGCCGCCACCAGCGCCGCCGGCACCTGAATCCGGTCCTTCTCCCGCGTGACGGTCCAGGTCTCCAGCCGCTTGTCCTGAAAAGCCAGATTCAAGGCTCCCCAGCGCAGCAGCGCCGCCCGCGCCAGCGGCGAATCGCCGCCCCACTGGCGCTGCGCCAAGGCCATGGCCGAACTCGCCGCGATTTCGCCGTGCGGCAGCGTCATCAAATCCTGGATGTATTTCACCATTTCCTCGGGCGGTACATGCAGGTCCAAATAGGGAACCGTCTCGGTCATGCCGCTCATTTTACCTCAAGTCGGATTTTCGAGACTGAACATGGCGTGGTCGTCGTCGTAGGCGAAGGCCTCGGCATACCGGGCCCAGCGCACCACCGCCCGAAGGGTCTGGTCGGCGGCTTCTTCGCTCATGAAATCCTCGAGCTCATCGATGAAGCGGCTCTTGCGTGCGGAGTGCGAGGCGCGCTCATCCAGCACCCGGCGAATGTGTGCGGCCAGAGGCACATAGGTCAGCAGATGGCGCATGAAAATCCGCTTGCGCTCGTCGAGCGCGGCGTGCGCGAAGGCCAGTCCATCCTCGGTCAGTTTGAGGTCGCCGCCTTCCAACTCGGCGAAGCGCAGCATCTGCAGGGTTTCGGCCACCGGAAACAATTCGTCGATCTCCATCTGCAGGTCAGAGGCGATTTCCGGGAGGTCGGCCTTGCCGTTGAAGGGTGCGGCCGCCACCGCCTCCATGAGACCCGCCAGCAGGTTCGACGAGACCTGCGGCAGCTGGCTGCCGATCCCGAGTCCGGGGAAGCGCTCTTGACGGGCGCTCACGCCGCCCTGCGGGCGCGCGGTCATCTCCACATAGATGCTTTCCACCAGTTCGCGGAAACTCGGGTCCAGGCGGTTGCGCGGCTGCGGCAGCGAGACCTTGATTTCACTCAAAATCCTGCCCGGATTGCTGCCGAACACCAGAATGCGGTCGCACATCAGCACCGCTTCTTCGATGTTGTGGGTGACCAGAATGACGCCCTTGATGGGCATGCGGCCCTCGGCCCACAAGTCCAGGAAATCGGTTCGCAGCGTTTCGGCGGTCAACACGTCCAAGGCGGAAAATGGCTCGTCCATGAGCAGGATGTTCGGATGAACGACGAGCGCACGCGCGAATCCCACGCGCTGCCGCATGCCGCCCGACAACTCGCGCGGATAAGCCGATTCGAAGCCGTCGAGGCCGATCAAATCGATTGCCGCCAGCGACCGCTTGCGGATGTCGGCTCTCGGCATCCGCTGCGCCTCGAGCCCGAGGGCCACGTTTTCGAACACGGTGAGCCAGGGAAACAGCGCGAAGCTCTGGAACACCATGGCGATGCCCGACGCAGGTCCGGATATCGGCTGGCCCATGTACCGCAGATGCCCCGCGGTCGGCTCGGACAGTCCCGCGATCAGGCGCAACAGCGTCGATTTGCCCGAGCCCGAACGCCCCAGCAGCCCGACGATCTGCCCCTCCCGCAATTCCAGGTTCATGCCCTCGAGCACCAGCAGTTCCGCGCCGTCCGGCTTGGGGAATGCCTTGCGAACGTCGGTGCATTGCAGTAACGGAGATGTGTTCATGCGCAAGCCTATGTCAGGTAAGCCGATATTTGCGCTCGGCGTAGTAATACAAGGGGCGCCAAAAAAGCCGGTTGATGACGACGACGAACAGACTCATGGTTCCAATCCCCAAGACGATGCGGTGAAAGTCCCCGGCGGATGTCGCCTCGGCGATGTAAGAGCCGAGTCCGCGCGCCTGAACCTGGGTGTCTCCCCACGTGGCCAACTCGGCGACGATGGCCGCGTTCCACGAGCCCCCCGACGCCGTGATGGCGCCGGTGACGTAGAACGGCAGAACCGCAGGCAACGCGACTTTGCGCCACCACAACCAGCCCGTTACGCGAAAATTAGCCGCCACGTAGCGCATTTCGGCCGGTATGGCCGACGCACCGGCGATGACGTTGAATAGAATGTACCACTGGGTGCCGAGAATCATCAGCGGGCTCAAGTAAATGTCGGGATTCAGCTTCCAGGTGACGATGCCGTACACGGCAATGGGAAACAGCAGGTTGGCCGGAAACGCGGCCATGAATTGGGCGATGGGCTGGACGATCTGCGAGGCCTTCGGCCGCATGCCGACCCACACCCCGATGGGCACCCAGACGAGGCTGGCGAGCGCGATCAGAATGAACACCCGCAGCATGGTGAGCGTCGCCAGGCCGCATACGTGCAATGCCTCGCGCAGCGGAGTGTTCTTGATCAGTACCCAGACGATGTGCCACAGGCCGAGCACCACGGCCGCCACCACCAGGGAAACCCAAATGAGGTCCGATTTCCTCTTCGGAGAGGCCATCGCCTCGACCCGCGGCTTATCGGTGCGCTTCACCGCCCGGCTGGTCCAGAGCACCGCGGCGTGGAACCCCACGGTCGCCGCCTGGATCAAACGCGAGCGGCGCATCATGGTGAGCGCCCACGAGTCGGGCACCCGCACGCCCGGTTCCTGCTCCACGCGGAACCGGTCCACCCACGCAACCAGCGGCCGGAAGAGCAGTTGATCGTAGAGCAGTATCACGACCAGCATGGTCGCGATCGCCCAACCGATGGCGCGCAGATTCTTGTGCTCGATGGCGAGCGCGATGTAGGAGCCCACGCCCGGCAGCGCGACCGTAGTGTGTCCGACGCTGATCGATTCGGAAGCGACGACGAAGAACCAGCCGCCGGACATCGACATCATCATGTTCCAGATGAGCGCGGGCATCCCGAAGGGCACCTCCAGCTGCCAGAAACGCATCCAAGGCGACAGCCGGAACGATTCCGCCGCCTCGGCGAGCTCGGTCGGAACCGTGCGCAGCGACTGGTAGAAGCTGAATGCCATGTTCCAGGCCTGGCTGGTGAATATCGCGAAGATGGCGGCGAATTCCGCCCCCAGCACCCGGCCGGGGGCCAGCGACATGAAGAACACCACCGTCACGGAAATGAAACCTAAAATCGGCACCGACTGCAGAATGTCCAGGATCGGCACCAGCAGCTTGCCGGCCCGCTCGCTCTTGGCCGCCCAAGTCGCGTAGGTCAGCGTGAATACCAGCGAGAGAACCAGCCCGGCCAGCATTCGAAACGTGGTGCGCGCCGCATACTCGGGCAGATGGATCGGATCGAGCGAGAGCGGCACCACCTCGAGCTGCGACAGCGGCGCGAACAAACCCCGCGAGGTCTCGCCCAGAAAAGCGATCAAGCCGATCACGACGATGAACGCCAGTACGTCCCAGCGGGACGCGAGGTCGCGGAGGAAGACGTAGGGCGCGAAGCGATTCATCGGCGCATTCTCTCAGGACAGGCAACGAAGTAGCTAGTAGGGTACTGTCATATGGAAGAGAGCTTTATCGCCCGCCCGCGGGCCGTCTCGCAAGCGGCGCAAACGCGCTTCAATGTCCTGGGCGCGCTCAGCTTCTCGCACTTTCTCAACGACATGATGCAATCGCTCATCGTGGCGATATATCCCCTGCTCAAGGGTGAATTTCATCTCAGCTTCGCGCAGGTCGGCGTGATCACGTTCACCTACCAGATGTGTGCGTCCGTGCTTCAGCCGCTCATCGGCATTTATACCGACAAGCACCCGAAACCCTACTCGCTGAGCGTCGGGATGGGATTCACGTTGATCGGCATATTGACTCTGGCCCTGGCGCCGGACTATGCCAGCGTGCTCATCGCCGCCGCGCTGATCGGCGCGGGCTCTTCGATATTCCATCCCGAATCCTCGCGCATCGCCCGGCTGGCGTCGGGCGGCCGCCACGGACTGGCGCAATCCATTTTCCAGGTGGGCGGCAATGCCGGAAGCGCGACGGGCCCCTTGCTGGCCGCCTTGATCATCATTCCGCACGGTCAAGCCAGTCTGGCCTGGTTCATCCTCGCCGCGCTGCTCGCCATCGGCGTGCTGGCAAAGGTCGGCGCGTGGTACCAGCGCCATCACCTCGCGCAGGCCGGCGCATCCCGCAGCAAGCCCGCCATGCAAAGTCCGGTATCCGCGCGCCGCGTCGCATGGTCGATCGGCATCCTGGTGACTTTGATTTTCTCGAAATATTTCTACATTGCGAGCATCACGAGCTATTACAGTTTCTACCTGATGGAGAAGTTTCACCTCCCGGTGCAAACGGCGCAGCTCTACCTGTTCGTATTTCTGCTGGCGATGGCATTGGGCACGCTGTTCGGCGGGCCCATCGGAGATCGGATCGGCCGCAAGCGCGTCATCTGGGCATCCATTCTGGGCGTGGCGCCTTTCAGCATGATGCTGCCGTTCGTCGATTTGATGTGGACCGGAATTCTGACCTTCATCATCGGATTGATACTGTCTTCGGCTTTCTCGGCCATCGTGGTGTTCGCGCAGGAGCTGATGCCGGGCAAGGTGGGCGCGGTGTCGGGTTTGTTCTTCGGGTTCGCCTTCGGCATCGGCGGCATCGGCGCCGCCGTTCTGGGGGGCGTCGCCGATCGGCACGGTATAGAATTCGTCTATCGCATTTGCGCGTATTTGCCGCTGATCGGCATGGTGGCGGCGTTCCTGCCCGACATCGAACGGCGAAAGAAGGTCCATTGATGCATCACATGATGGAAACCATCGGTCAATACGGCATCGCCCTCGTGATCGCCAACGTGCTGCTCGATCAGATCGGGTTGCCCGTGCCGGCGGTGCCCACGCTCATCGTCGCCGGCGCGCTCTCCGCGGGCGGGCAGATGGCACTGCTGCCGCTGTTTCTCGGATCGGTGATCGCTTGCCTCGCGGCCGACTGCGGCTGGTACCTCATCGGACAGAAATACGGCATCCGCGTGCTGAAAATTCTTTGCAGGATTTCGCTCGAACCCGATTCGTGCGTCAGTCAAACCCAGACCCGCTTCGAGCGCTGGGGCATCAATTCGTTGATCGTCGCGAAATTCATCCCGGGGCTCGCCATCATCGCGCCGCCCATGGCGGGCGCCCTGCGCGTCGGTTGGCTGCGATTTGTGTCCTTAAGCACCTGCTCCGCCGTTCTGTGGGTCGGTTGCGGCCTCGGACTGGGCTGGGCGTTCAAATCGCAGATCGAGCGGCTGCTGGAACACCTGGACGACATCGGCAGCGCGGCCGGCGCGGGCATCCTTCTTTTGCTGGCCGCATACATAGCCTATAAATGGTGGGAACGAAGGCGCTTCTACCAGGTGCTGCGCATGGCGCGCATCAGCGTGGCCGATCTATATGCCCTGATCCAGGCGGGCGCATCGCCCATCATCATCGACGTAAGATCGGCGACCGCGCGCACCCTCGAACCGCGCTGGATTCCGGGCGCGCTTCACGTGCCGCTGCCGGAAGTGGCACACCGCCTGAAGGAACTGCCGCGCGATCGGGAAATCATTCTCTACTGCACCTGTCCGAGCGAAGCGTCCGCCGCGCGCGTCGCCAAGATACTGATGAACCACGGCTTCAAAAAGGTTCGGCCGCTTCATGGCGGTCTGGACGCCTGGGCGGCTGCGGGCTACGAGCTGGCGACCCGATGAAGCACCACGTGGTCATCGTCGGTGCGGGCTTCGGCGGCTTGGCCGTGGCGCACGGATTGGCCGGTGCGGGCGTTGAAATCACCATCATCGATCAGCGCAACCATCATCTGTTCCAGCCTCTTTTGTACCAGGTCGGGACCGCGACGCTCGCCACCTCGGAAATCGCCTGGCCCATCCGTCACCTGATGCGAAAGCGGCGCGAAGTGACCACGCTGCTCGGCACGGTGAGCGGAGTCGATGCGCTGAACCGCACCGTGCTGCTCGAAGACGGCGGCGCGGCCGCCTATGACACGCTGGTGCTGGCCACCGGCGCCCAGCACGCCTATTTCGGCCACGACGAATGGGAGCCCTACGCGCCGGGGCTCAAAACTCTGGAGGACGCCACCGCGATCCGGCGGCGGATACTGCTGTCCTTCGAGCGAGCCGAGCGAGAGACCGATCCGGCGCGCCGCGCCGCCCTGCTGACTTTTGTGATCGTCGGCGGCGGGCCCACGGGGGTGGAATTAGCGGGAGCGATCGCCGAACTCGCGCATCAGAATCTGCCGTTGGAGTTCCGGCACATCGATACCCGCAAGGCCCGCGTGGTGCTGATCGAAGCCGGCCCGCGAATTTTACCGAGCTTCACCCCGGACCTGTCGGCCTATGCACATCGATCGCTCGAACGCCTGGGCGTTGAAATCCAGCTCGGGGCGGCTGTGCGCGAATGCACCGATCAGGGCGTGATCTACGGCGATCAGCCTCTCGCGGCGAAAGTGATTCTTTGGGCCGCCGGGGTTCGTGCGTCCGGCGCCGCCGCTTGGGCGGGGCTGCCGGCCGACAATGCCGGCCGCGCCAAAGTGGAAGCCGACCTCACCGCGCCGGGGCATCCAGAGATCTTCGTGATCGGCGACACCGCCACCCTCAACGCCTGGCACGGCAAACCCGTGCCGGGCATCGCCCCCGCCGCGAAACAGCAGGGCTTGCACGTGGCCCGTACCATCAGGCTGCGCCTGCGCGGGGATGGCGCCGCGCGGCCCTTCCGCTACAAACATTCCGGCAACCTGGCAACCATCGGCAAGCGCGTCGCCGTCATCGATTTCGGCTGGATCAAGGTGCGCGGCCGGCTGGCCTGGTGGATTTGGGGCCTGGCACACATTTATTTCTTGATCGGCGTACGCAACCGCCTGGCCGTCGCCCTGAGCTGGCTGTGGATCTACGTCACCGGCAGCCGCCATGCCTGCCTGATCACCCAGGGCGAACGGGGGCCGAAGCCGTCCGGTTAGGCCGCAGTCAACCGTTCAACAGCTGCATCATTCCCGGATGATAGCGTTGGCCCGTCGCGACCCCCTTGGGCGCCACGGCTTCGATGCGCTCAAGTTCGCCCGCGCTCAATGCGACGTTCGGCGCCCCCAGATTTTCCTGTAAGCGCATCTCGCTGGTGGTTCCGGGAATCGGAACGACGTCCGTGCCCTGCGCCAGCAACCACGCCAGCGCGAGCTGCGAAGGTGTACACCCCTTCTCGCTCGCGATGCGGTTGATCTGGTCGAGCACCGCGAGATTCTTGGCGAAATTCTCGCCCTGGAATCGGGGAGACTCGCGCCGCCAATCGTCGGCCGCGAGATCATCCGGATTGCGGAAGCGGCCGGCGAGAAACCCGCGCCCCAGCGGGCTGTAGGGCACGAAGCCGATGCCCAGTTCGCGGATCGTGGGCAAAATCTCGTTTTCAGGGTCCCGGCTCCAGAGCGAGTATTCGGTCTGCAACGCGCTGATCGGATGCACCTTGTGCGCACGGCGAATGGTGGCGGGGGCGGCTTCGGACAATCCGAGATAGCGCACCTTCCCTTGAGCGATCAATTGGGCCATCGCGCCCACGGTCTCTTCGATGGGTATCTTAGGATCGACGCGATGCTGGTAATACAGGTCGATGTAATCCACATCGAGCCTTTTCAGCGATCCCTCGCAGCTGGAACGCACGTAATCCGGATGACCGTTGGCACCGCGGGTGGCGGCGCCCGGTTCGCGGACGATGCCGAACTTCGTCGCGAGCACCACCGAATCGCGCCTGCCCTTGAGGGCCTTTCCCACGGTGGACTCGTTCGTGTGCGGACCGTACACATCGGCCGTGTCGAGAAACGTGACTCCGAGCGCGAGTGCGCGATGGATCAGCGCGATGCCTTGAGCCTCCGTGACGGCGCTGCTGGAATAAAAATCGGACAAGCCCATGCATCCTAGTCCGAGCTCCGATACGGTCAATCCCTGCCGGCCCAATTGACGTGTTCTCATACACCGATGCTAACGCAATTGACGGGCGTCCACCTGACGGCGCCGCACTCCTCTCCTGCGCGGCCGCGGCCTATGCCGCCGAGCTGCAGGTACTGGTGAAGGACCATCACGGTGAGCCGGTGGCCGACGCCGTGGTATTGGGATGCAACATCCACGACTGGATGGTGGGCTATATCTACGTTTCCGAAACCCCCTTCTTCGCGAAAACGGAAGCGTCCGGGAAGGCAACCGTCGACGACCTCCCTGCCGGGGAATACAGCGTACGCATCTGGCATCCGAGCATGGAGCACGGCGAAGACATCACCGCGCGGCGCTATGAAAAGGCTTGGATGCCGGTCTGCGCCCTGCCGAGGATGAGGGCGTGGATATCGTGGGTGCCCTCGTAGGTGTTCACCACCTCCAGGTTCACGAGATGCCGCGCAATTCCGAATTCGTCCGATATTCCGTTTCCGCCGAGCATGTCGCGGGCGGTGCGCGCCACGTCGAGCGACTTGCCGCAGGAGTTGCGCTTCATCATCGAGGTGATTTCCACCGATGCGGTCCCTGCGTCCTTCATGCGGCCGAGCCGCAGGCAGCCCTGCAGAGCCAGCGTGATTTCGGTCTGCATGTCGGCCAGCTTTTTCTGGATGAGCTGATTGGCGGCGAGCGGCCGTCCGAACTGCTTGCGGTCCAGCACATATTGCCGCGCCGTATGCCAGCAGCTTTCGGCGGCGCCGAGAGCGCCCCAGGATATGCCGTAGCGCGCCGAATCGAGGCAGGTGAAAGGCCCCTTCAACCCGGTAACCCCCGGCAGCAGATTCTCTTCCGGCACGAACACGTCATCCATGAGAATCTGGCCGGTGGTCGACGCGCGCAGGCCCACCTTGCCGTGTATCACCGGCGCAGCCAATCCCTTCCAGCCCTTCTCCAGAATGAAGCCGCGGATGACGTCATCGTCGGTCTTCGCCCACACCACGAACACATCGGAGATGGGGCTGTTGGAGATCCAGGTCTTGGCGCCCGACAATCGATAGCCGCCGGCGGCGGCTCGCGCCCGCGTGACCATGCTGCCGGGATCCGAACCGTGATCGGGTTCGGTCAGGCCGAAACAGCCGATGGATTCGCCGCGCGCCAAGGCGGGCAAGTACTTGCGCTTCTGGTCGGTGGTTCCGAAGCGGTCGATCGGAAGCATCACCAACGATGATTGCACGCTCATCATGGATCGATAGCCCGAGTCGACCCGCTCCACCTCGCGCGCAATGAGTCCGTAGCTGACATAATTCAACCCGCCGCCGCCGAATTCCTCCGCAATGGTGGCGCCCAATAATCCGAGTTCCCCCATCTCTCTGAAAATCGCGGGATCGGTGTGCTCGCGGCGGAAGGCATCGACGACCCGGGGTTCGAGCCGGCCTTGCGCGTAATCGCGGGCCGCGTCGCGCACCATTTTTTCCTCTTCGGTCAACTGCTCATCGAGCAGCAGCGGATCGTCCCAATGAAAGTTTGCACGTGCCATTTTCGCAGCCCTAGGTGTATGTTGGGGCGAAGCATCGCATAAACTTGGGGAGCAGTGTGCCTTTCGATCGTGCTAGGTTGTGGGGATGAACAGCGCTTTATCGCACGTCACCGTGCTCGATCTTTCGCGCATCCTGGCCGGACCCTGGGCCGGACAGGCGCTCGGGGATCTGGGCGCCGAAGTCATCAAGGTCGAACGCCCGGGCCGGGGCGACGACACGCGCGGCTGGGGCCCGCCCTTCCTCCGCGACCAGCAGGGCGAGGAAAGCGCGGACGCCGCCTACTATCTGTGCGCGAACCGCAACAAGAAGTCGATTACCGTGGATTTCACGACGCCCGAGGGGCAAGCCCTGGTTCGCGAACTCGCGCGCAAATCCGACGTGGTGCTCGAGAATTTCAAAGTCGGCGGGCTCGAGGCCTATGGTTTGGACTACGAGTCACTGCGCGCCGTCAATCCCAGGATCATCTATTGTTCCATCACCGGCTTCGGCCAGACGGGTCCCTATGCGCCGCGCGCCGGATATGACCTGCTCATGCAGGCCATGGGCGGACTGATGAGCATCACGGGCCGCGCCGACGATGAGCAGGGAGCGGGCCCCCAGCGATGCGGCGTCGCCGTCACCGATATTTTGACGGGGCTGTACGCGGCGATCGGAATATTGGCGGCGCTCTCGCACCGCGAACGGACCGGCATTGGACAGCATATTGACATAGGGCTGCTCGACGTGCAGGTGGCCTGCCTGGCCAATCAAGCCATGAATTTTCTGGTCGGCGGCGTGGCTCCGGTGCGCTCGGGCAACGCGCATCCGAATCTCGTGCCCTACCAGGATTTTCCCACGAGCGACGGCTACATGATCATCGCCGTGGGCAACGATGCACAGTTCGCGCGGCTGTGCGCGGTGATGGGACTCCCCGATCTTGCGGCCGATCCCATGTTTGCGGTCAACAAGCAGCGGGTCGCCAACCGCCGCGATTTGATCGCCCGTTTGAGCGCGGTCACCGTGACCCATCCCACTTCTCATTGGATTGCCGCCCTCGCGCGCGTCGGCGTGCCCGCGGGACCCATCAACTCGTTGGACGCGGTCTTCGACGACCCGCAGGTCCGCGCCCGCTCCATGAGGATCGATCTGCCTCATCCTGTCGCAGGCTCCGTGCCGCTGGTCGCCAATCCGCTTCGCCTGTCCCAGACCCCGGTAACCTATCGTTCGGCTCCGCCGCCGTTGGGAGCGCACACCCGCGAAATTCTCGCGCAGCGCCTGGCGATGTCCGACGCGCAAATCGACGACCTGCGCGCCAGGGGCGTCGTGTGACGCAGTGAACTTCAAGTACGAGGAGAATTCAATGAAAGGATTGATCTGGACCTTGGGCGCCGCGGTGACGGCTGGTGCATGGGCATCCTCGCCCGCTCCGCTTCCTCCGCCCGCGGACCAGCAGCTGGCGCGCGACATGCTGAAGGGTTTGGTGGAAATAAACACCACCCATGCATATGGATCCACGGAAGCCGCGAAGGCCATCCAGGTCTGGCTGTCGAGCGCCGGCTTCGCACCCGGCGACGTCGTCTTTGTGGCGCCGCCGGATCACCCGTCCAAGGGAAACCTCGTGGTCCGTTACCGCGGCAGGCACCCGGGGGAAGCCGTGCTGTTCCTCGGACATTTGGACGTCGTCGAAGCAAAACCGGAAGACTGGTCCGTCGATCCATTCAAATTGACGCAGCAGGAGGGATGGTTCTACGGCCGCGGCACCATCGACATGAAGGACGGGGACGCAGCCTTGGTCGAATCACTGATCCGGTTGAAGCGCGAAAGGTTCGTCCCGGACCGGGATCTCATCGTCGCCTTCACCGCCGACGAAGAAGCGGGCGGCGACTCCAATGGACCCGCCTTTCTGCTGAAAGACCATCGCGATTTGATCGATGCAAGGATGGTCGTCAATCTCGACGGCGGCGGCGGCAATACCAAGAACGGCGAACGCCAATTTTTCGAAGTAGGCACGAGCGAGAAGACCTACGTCACCTACACATTGCAGACCACGAGCCCGGGCGGACACGGCTCGCTTCCGGGGCCTGACAATGCCATCTATAGGCTCGCCGACGCCCTCGGGCGCCTCGAAGCTTTCAAATTTCCGGTGATGCTCACGGCAACCACGCGCGCAAGTTTCGTTGAACTCGGCGCGCTCGAGAGCGGCCAGACCGCGGCGGATATGCGCGCCGTTTCCCAAGCCGTTCCTGACCTCGCCGCGGCCGAACGGCTGAGTCAAAACGTCCGGCTGAACGCACAATTGCGCACCACCTGCGTAGCCACGTTGATTTCCGGCGGGCATGCGGAAAATGCCCTGCCGCAGCGCGCTCAGGCGACCGTCCAATGCCGCATGATGCCGGGAGACACGGCCGACAATGTGCAGAACCGGCTCGTCGCGACGCTCGGCGATCCTGCCGTCCGCGTCACGCTCGACGCGCCGCCCATCGTCAGCCCCGAATCGCCGCCCACCCCGCGGATCATGAAAAAAGCAGCGCTGCTCGCCCATTCCATGTGGCCCAATGTGCCGATCATACCCACCATGGCCACGGGCTTCAGCGACGATCGCCAAACGCGCAATGCCGGCATGGTGAGCTACGACATCAGCGGCGTGTGGCAGGACGTCGATGAGAACCGCGCGCACGGACGGGACGAGCGGATCGGTGTTCAAGCCTTCGATGAGAGCGTCGAGTTTACCTACCGGCTGCTCAAAACCATGGGCAGCGCGAAATGAACGGCGCGAATTGAACGCGGGCGCCGGCAATCGCAGGCGGCTGCCTATGTGCTGCGCCGGCGCTCATCGTCGCGTCCGGTCCGCGAGCCGTGTTCATAGGCATAATTCCGGGTGAACTCGGCGCCGAACAGAAAAATCTGCGCCGAATAATAGACCCATAGCATCAGAACCAGGAATGACCCCGCCGCACCGTAAGCGGAGGCGACGGCGGCCCGCCCGATGTAGACCACGATCACGATCTTGCCGATGCTGAAAAGGCACGCGGTCACGAGCGCACCCATCCAAACGTCGCCCCAGGTAATCTGCTCGCGCGGTACATACTTGAAAATCAACGCGAACAATACGCTGGCGATGGCGAACCCGACGACGGCATCCAGGACCAATAGCACCATGTGCCAGTCCGAAATCACCGAGCCGAGCCAGCTGCTGATTCCCTCGAGACCCGCGCTGATGATCAACGACACCAGCAGCAGGAATCCCACTCCGAGCACCAGGCCGAAGGACAGCAGCCGGCCGCGGACCGCCTGCCACACGCCCTGATTGCCTTCCGCGCTCGGCGTGCGCCAGATGCGATTGAGGGAATTCTGCAGTTCGGCGAATACGCTCGTGGCACCGATCACCAGCGTCATGACGCCGACCGCCGTGGACCATCCATCCTTGCCGGCATACTTGGCGCTGACGAGGAGGGTGCGGATGGCCGCCGCGCCCGTATCGCCCAAAAGCAATTGCATTTGTGTCAACACGTGCGCTTGAACGGCATCCGGTGCGATGAATGCGCTCGCAATCCAGATGACGATCAGCAGGATCGGGGTTATTGAAAACAATGTATAGAAGGCGATGGCGGCGCCCGAGCTCGATGCCTCGTCCTTGAACCACGATACGAGCGAGCGACGAATTATGTTGTAGAGCACGTGCAGTCCCATTCAGCGTTCGTTGCCGCAGGCCATGATTCGCCTCGACGGCGGCCGGGGGCGCCCGGCGGGCAAACATTATGTGCGCGCAGCCGTTTTATGCTTCTTGCGACGATTCATCATCCGCAGGAGACGACATGTCGAACAATACGCAGACCGGCCGGCCGGTGCTGAATTTCCTGAGCCCGCATCCCGAAGACTGACGCATCCGCGAAGTTCGGCTAGTGCGGGGCGCCCTGCGGAATCGCGTTCCAGTCGCGCTGACCGCGCAAGGGATGCAGGTCGCTGGCGCTCAAAGTCTCGCTGCTGTAGCTCATGATTTTCTTTCCATCGACGTTGAACACGTCGATGCGCCAGTGCAGTTCCGCTGCCAACAGATCCGATGCCACGCTCAGCAATTGATTAGGATCGCGGTACGGTCCCTCGGCGATGCTTCGACCGGCGCCGATATACCAATAGCCATCGGCGTTTCCGTGCACCGCCAAAACCGTCTCGTGCTTTTCATTCATGGCGGGCTATTTTCCATATTTCGGAGCCACGCTCTGTAGGCGTAACTCCCTATCTGCTGTCGTCCATATTCGATCAGGGTCCGCCCGCGGGAGCGGCAGTGCGCGTTTCCGCCCATGCCTGGTCGATGAGATAGGCATGGATGGCCGCGGCGTCGGCAGGCGACAGCACATCATCCCAGCGGGCCATCCCTTTGCTGCCATAAGCGCCGCGCAGCACGATTTCGTAGAAAATACGGTGTGTGGGCTCCGCCATGTGCCGCAAATCAGGCAACAGCCCCTGACCAAACAAATGACACCGGGCACAAAAGCGGTTGTACAGGACCTCGCCCGCCGCGATCTGCGCGGCCGATCCTTCGCGGGGCGGCGGCGGCGGCGGGCCCCCGGGGTTGACGGGCTCGGGCTGCGGCACCGGCGGGCCGTCGAGCTTGAATGCGATGATGCGACCGCCGTTGGCGAAGTGCTGGGGGGCACTGTGTTCGGGGAACGGCATGGCCAGGGTTCCGCCGCCGTATCCTGCCATTACCGCGACATATTGCTCTCCGTTGGCAAGGTAGGTCATCGGCGCCGCCATGATGGAAGTTCCGGTATCGATCTGCTTCAGCAGCTTGCCGCTGTCGGCCGCATAGATGTTCAAGCGGCCCGCCGCATCGCCGCGTATCGCGAGGTTGCCCGCCGTCGACAGCACTCCGCCGTCCCAAATGCTGCTGCCGGCCTGCTCCCACGCGACGCGCCCCGTGATCGGGTCGAATGCACGCAGCACACCGCGCGATTGCGCAGCGTGGGGCACCTTGTCCGCCAGCTGTTGCAGCGGCGGCAGAAGACCGAAGAGCGCGGCCAGCGCCGGGGGGTCGTAGCCTTCGGGCAATATTCCAGCGACGTTGAAAGTGCCTTCCATGAGGCCGGCGCGGCGCTTGGAGGTGTCGATATAGACCATTGGCGCGTCGATAACGGGAATGTAAGCAAGACCGGTCGCCGCACTCAAAGACATTGGCTGCCAACTGTGGGCTCCCGTCATGGACGGAAATACCAGCGCCGGTCGCCGTCCGTAATCGGCCGCGGCATCGCGTATGGGCCGATGGGTCTTCGCATCCAGCCCTCGCGTCCAGTTGACGAAGGTGAAGGCATGCGCGGACAGAAGATTGCCATTGGTGCGGTCGAAGACGTAGAAGTAGCCGTTCTTGGCGGCCTGCATCAGCACCTTGTAGTGGCGGCCGTCGATGTCGCGGTCGGCCAGCACCATTTTCTGCGTGGCATCGTAGTCCCAGCCGTCGCCTGGCACCTCCTGGTAGTGCCAGGCAAGCTCGCCGGTGCGTCCGTGGACGGCCAGAACCGATGCCGCGTACAGTTCATCGCCGCTCGGCGCATCCCTGCTGATGGCGTACGGAGAGGGATTTGCCGTGCCGAAAAAAATCAAATCCAGATCGGGATCGTATGACAATCCATCCCACACTGAGCCCCCGCCGCCGGTGCTCCAGTCGTAGTGTGCATTCCAGGTGCCGACCGCCTGTTCGAGGTGAGCCTGATCCTGCGGTCCGAGCTTGGGGTCGCGGGGCACCGTGAAAAATCGCCAGTGCAAAGCGCCCGAACCGGCGTCGTATGCGGAAATCGAACCGCGCGCGCCCTTGAAATCCGCGCCGCCGTTGCCGATCACGACCAAATCGCCCGCGATGACGGGCGCACCCGTGCTGAAGTAGTGAAAGTCCTTTTCGCCGCGCGCCGTCAGGGTATCGGCCTTCCAAAGGAGATGGCCGGTGGCCGCGTCGAGCGCGTGCAGGTAGCCGTCCAACGATGCGACGTATACCCTGCCTTTCCAGACCGCGACTCCGCGATTCACCACATCGCAGCAGGCGTAGCGGCCCCATTGCGCATCCACCTGCGGGTCGTATGTCCAGATCTCCCGCCCGGTCGCGGCATCGAGTGCATACACCCTGCCCCAATTGCCCGAGGTGTACAGCACACCGTCGATGACGATCGGCGTGGCCTCCAAGCCCCGGCTGGTGTGCAGCGCGTAGTTCCATGCAAAGCCCAGGCGCTTTGCGCTGCGGTCGTTCAGCAAGGACAGGCGCGAATAGTACCCGCCCGAGGAGTCGCCGCCCGGCGTGAACCATTCGCCGGGCTGAGCCGACGCCCTTGCCAGGCGCGCCGGATCCACTGCGCCGTAAGACTTGGGCGGCGGCGGTGGCCGCGGAGGCTGCGCCGCGCTTTGCGGCCCGCACCCGGCAAGGAGCACGAGGGCGAAGGAAATTGCAGCGCACTCCCGCCGGACGTGAAATCGACGCTTCAACCGTGCATCCGAAAGGCGCCGCCCGTGTCGATGTCGAAGGCGCCGGCGCTCACGTCCCGCATCCAGCGCGCCGTCTCCAGCGCACCGCCGAATGCGAAGAAGTGCGGGGCGACGAGCTGTGCCGGGATCGGCGCCCTCAGGGCCGCCGTCAAGTGCTGCTCCGGACGGATCGCCCACTCCGAGGAGCGGCTCAGCGCGCCAAAATTATGCGCAAGGACCCGCATCGAACTGACGATACCGCACTGAATCGCGAAATGCATGAGCCTGGCGACGGGCGTGGGCCCTGCGATCCCCACGCGGACGGGAAGCCGGATGCGCCGCCGCACGAGTTCCGCTTGCCAAAGTTTGAAGGCCCCCGCGTCGAGCCCGAACTGCGTAACGATGTGCATGCTCAAGGCGGCCCGCTCGGCCAATGCCTGTTTGGCTTCGAGCGCGCTCCACAGCAGCTCCGAGGCCACCGAATCATGTCCCTGCGGGTGTCCTGCGATGCCGATCTGCCTGATGCCGGACTCCTCGAGGACGCCCGACTCGAGCACGTCCATGGTCGAGGAAAATTCGCCCATCGGCTGCGCCGCGTCGCCCGCAATCAGCAAAATGTGCTCGACTCCGCCCGCGCGCAATTCCGCGAGTGCCGCGCGCAATGTCCGTGAATCCGGCACCCGCCGCACCGCAATGTGCGGAGTCGCGAGGAAGCCGGCGCGGCTCACCGCGAGCGCGGCGTGGACGACCTCCTCGAAGGCGGCATGCGGCGTGTGCGCCACGTAGACCGCGGTACCGGGTGCAAGCACCGAGGCCAATTCCGGCAGGCGATCTTCTTCCGACGGCGTGATTTCCGTCGACGCGCCTTTCATGAAAGACACGATCCGGTCTTTCACATCGTCCGAAGCTCTCGCCGCGCGACCCGGTTGACTGACTTTGAACATAGATGCCCAGCTCGCGACTCGGTTGCGGCGATATTATAGACTGAGCGAGTTTCGCGCCCGGAAGTCTCGACATTTCAGTGAGGGCTCGTGTCCCAGACCGAAGAACCCCGATATCAGAGCGGTTTCGGCAATGAATTTGCCACCGAGGCGCTGCCCGGAGCGCTCCCCGCGGGACGCAACTCCCCGCAGCGCTGCCCGTACGGTTTGTACGCCGAGCAGTTCTCGGGCACCGCCTTCACCGCCCCACGGCATGCGAACCGGCGCTCGTGGCTGTACCGCATTCGCCCGTCGGTCACGCATCAGCCCTTCCGGGCGCTTGCGCACGCCCGGTTCGACGAGCCCGCGGACACGAATCCCGTGTCGCCGAACCAACTGCGTTGGGATCCCCTGCCCCCGCCGACGGCCCCGGCCGACTTCGTCGATGGGCTCGTTCCCGTGGCGGGAAACGGATCGCCGGAAAGCCACACGGGATGCGCCATCCACTTGTATGCCGCCAACCGTTCCATGGAGCGGCGTTTCTTTTATAGCGCCGATGGCGAGATGCTCATCGTCCCCCAGCAAGGCACATTGACCCTCGATACGGAACTCGGACGGTTGCGGGCGGAGCCGCAGGAAGTCGTGCTCATTCCGCGCGGCCTGCGCTTCCGCGTCGGCCTGTCCGAAGGATTGGCACGAGGCTACATCTGCGAGAATTTCGGCGCGCCTTTCAAGCTTCCCGATCTCGGTCCCATCGGCGCCAACGGACTCGCCAATGCGCGCGATTTCCGCACACCCCTCGCCCGCTACGAGGATCTGGATGCCGGGTGCGAACTGGTGGGCAAGTTCATGGGCCGCCTTTGGGCCGCGGACATGGATCATTCGCCCCTCGACGTCGTCGCCTGGCATGGAAACTATGCCCCTTGTAAGTACGACCTGCGCCGCTTCAATGCCATGGGTTCCGTTTCCTACGACCATCCCGATCCGTCCATATTTCTGGTCCTGCATTCGCCGAGCGACACCCCGGGCACGAGCAACATCGACTTCGTCGTCTTTCCGCCGCGCTGGCTCGCCATGGAAAACACTTTTCGTCCGCCCTGGTTTCACCGCAACGTCGCCAACGAATACATGGGTTTGATTTCGGGGGTGTATGACGCCAAGAGCGCCGGCTTCGTGCCCGGCGGTGCGTCCCTGCACAATTGCATGAGCGGGCACGGCCCGGATGCGGCCACCTTCGACAAGGCGATCGCGGCGGACACGTCGATCCCGGCGCACATCACCGACACGATGGCGTTTATGTTCGAGACCCGCCTGGCGATCAAACCCACCCGCTCGGCATTGAACGGAGTGCCGCCGTTGCAAACCGACTACATGTCGTACTGGCTGGACCTCAAAAAACATTTTGACCCGGCGACGCCATGACCGATCGGCCGGGCCTGAATGAGACGCATGATGCGGGTGCGCGCAGCTGGCTGGAGTCGGCCAATCGGATCGACTGCGATTTCCCCATCCAAAATCTTCCCTTCGCGGTATTTCGCCGCGGAGGCACCGCCGAAGAGTTTCGCGGCGGCATAGCGATCGGAGACCAAATCGTCGACCTCGGCGCGTTGGCCGCACGGGAGGATTTCCAAGTGCGGGGGTCGGCCGCACCGGACGATTTCGACGCGCGGGCGGCGGCGGGAATTCGCGCGGGCGCGCGCGCTTCGCTCAATTCGCTGATGCAAATGGGCCCGGCCGCCTGGTCCGCCGTACGCCGCGCTCTGTTCGGCGCCCTCCGGGCGGGTTCGGCGATGCAGGGGGCGATCGAGGCTTGCCTGGTCGCGCAACGCGATGCGCAATATTCCCTGCCCGCCCAAATCGGCGACTACACGGATTTCTATGCCTCGATTTACCACGCCACCGCGGTCGGGCGGATGATGCGGCCGGACAATCCCTTGTTGCCCAATTACCAATGGATTCCCGTCGGCTATCATGGGCGCTCCTCGTCCATCGGTGTATCGGGCCAGACTTTTCACCGTCCCCAGGGTCAGCGGCTGCCGCCTGGAGCGGCCCATCCCATGGTGGGCCCCAGCAAACGCCTGGACTACGAGCTCGAGCTCGGCATTTTTGTCGGCCAGGGCAACCCCCTGGGAACCGCCATTCCCCTGGCTGAGGCCGAAACGCACATCTTCGGCCTGTGCCTGCTCAACGACTGGTCGGCCCGGGACCTGCAAGCCTGGGAGTATCAGCCGCTCGGGCCCTTCTTGGCCAAAAATTTCGCCACGACGATTTCACCCTGGATCATCACTCTGGAGGCGCTTGCGCCGTTTCGCGTTCCCTTCGCCCGATCCGAAACGGCCCCAGCACCGCTGGCGTATTTGCAGTCCCAGGCCAACCGCGACAACGGCGGCATAGACATCCGCCTCGAAGCGCTGATTCAAAGTGCCGGCATGCGCGAACGCAACGAAGCACCACACCGGCTCTCGACGACGAGTTTCAAGCATTCTTTTTGGACCATCGCCCAATTGATCGCCCACCATACCGTCAACGGCTGCAACCTGCGGCCCGGCGATTTGCTCGGCACCGGGACGCAATCCGGCCCGACTCCCGGAGAGGCCGGCTCGCTCTTGGAACTCAGCTCCGGCGGCACCCATCCACTGAAAATCTCGCAGGACGAGTGCCGCACATTTCTCGAGGACGGGGACAGCGTCATCCTGCGGGGCTGGTGCGAGAAGCCTAAGGCGGCACGTATCGGTTTCGGCACTGCACAAGGACACATCCTGCCTGCCATCGGTCCGTAGACCAACTTACAAAAAAATCAGCGTTTTTCCTACACGGCCGAAACGCGCGTTTGCGGCAAAATCCGCTCACACGTGATTGCGGGCATGCGGGGCCGGTATTTCAAGATCCCTGCTCCATCCCCAACGATGAGACCGCGGACCGGCGGCAGGTCAGATCTCAATTTGCCTGGCAATCTCGATCACATTTTCGGGCGCCAGATTGAATCGATCGACGACTTTGACCGAGTTCCGATAGAGAAAGGCAAACAGGGCCAGGCGCCATCGCGGGAGGATGGGGTGCCTGCGCTTCGGCACCACCAGATCGCGCGTGCCGACGAACAACGCCTTGTCGAAATCGACCGCCGATTCCAGGCCATGAGCTTGCTTGAGCGCGCGCCGTAGATCGGGAATTTCGAAAAAGCCGAACCGGGCGACGACGTGCCACAGGCCCTCGCCCACGTTGTCGACGACGGTGCACACGGGTCCCGTGATGCGCGGTGTATTCTCGAACACCACACTGAGGGCGATGGCGTGCTTCGGCAGCACGCCCACGAAGCGGGCGTGGGCCATGATGAGACCGGACACCTTTTGCGTGCTGCGCGTCAGAAATACCGTCGTCCCTTCGACCCGTGCAATCGCGCCGCTCTTCAGGTCGGCCAGGAACTTCTCCGCGGCGTGCGGCGGCGGCTTCAGCGTGGCGCGGACGGCGTCGGTTCCCGTGCGCCACGTGATCATGACCACGAACAGAACGGCGGCGAAACTCAAGGGCAGCCAGCCGCCCTCCGCGATTTTCAAGAGATTCGCCGCGAAGAAGCTCGCATCCACGATCAGGAAAACGCCGGCAACGGCGAACGCAGCGGCAGCAGGCCAACGCCACACGTCGCGCATGGCCCGGTACAAAAGAATGGTGGTCAGGAGCATGGTGGTCGACACTGCCGTGCCGTAGGCGCCTGCGAGACGGTCTGAACTGCCGAAAGCGATGGTGGTCGCGATGGTTGCGATCATCAACAGCCAATTGACCACGGGCACGTAGATCTGCCCATAGATCCGATCGGAGGTCTGCCGGATGGCAACCCCCGGCAGCCAACCGAGCTGCATCGCCTGCCGGGTCATGGAAAAAGAACCCGTGATGATCGCCTGGCTCGCGATGATGGTGGCGAGAGTCGCGAGCACCACCAGCGGATAGATCGACCACGAAGGGGCTATCTGAAAGAAAGGATTCCCCGTCACCGTGCGCATGTCGATCAAGTACGCGGTTTGGCCGGCGTAACTCAGCAGCAGCGAAGGCAGCACGATGCAATACCACGAACGGCGGACCGGACCCTTGCCGAAGTGGCCCATGTCGGCGTAGAGCGCTTCGCCGCCGGTGATGCACAGGAAAACGCCGCCGAGCACGAGAAACCCGGAACCGCCCGCATGCATCATGAATCGTACGGCATATTGCGGATTGAGTGCGATGACGACCCCCGGATGGCGCGCGATCGACACGGCGCCGAGCGTCGCAATGACGACGAACCAGAGCGTCATCACCGGACCGAACGCTTTTCCGATCTTCTCCGTTCCAAAACGCTGCGCGCCGAACAGGCATAGCAGAATGACGACGGCTGCGGGCATGACGACGGGTTTGAACGAGGTCGACACGACATTCACGCCTTCCAAAGCGCTCAACACCGAGATGGCGGGCGTGATCACGCCGTCGCCATAGATGAGCGCGGCGCCCAGCAAGCCGATTCCGGTCAGGAATTTGAATCCGGGTTTGAAAGCGTTCGCGCCGACCAGAGACATCAACGCCAGGATCCCGCCCTCGCCGCTATTGTCGGCACGCATGACGAACAGGCAGTACTTGATCGAGATCGTGACGATCAAAGTCCAAACGATCAAGGAAAGTATCCCGATCGCACTGTGCGAGGTGAACTGGCCGCCGGTGGCTTGCACGACGGTCTGCAGCGAATACAGGGGACTGGTGCCGAGGTCCCCGAAGACCACGCCCAAAGCGCTCAAGGTGGCCCAACGGCCGGGGTGCGTCCTGGGAGCCGAATCGCGTATCGGAGAGGAAGTCGCCATATCACCGCTGCATTGCTGGTTTGCACAATGAAGGTATCAGGAAAATGAGGCTATCGTCGGGCCGATCGGTACACCGTAGGCGTCCACCCACATCGGAATCGGTGCGCTTCGTCTGCACCGCCGGTTCCTGCGCGCGTAACGTACGGTGGTACCCCAAATTGACGGGGTTGTGCCGGGAGGGTTGACTATGCGCAAGGGAACAGCCGCCGTGGTGGCAGTGAGTTGCGTGACACTGCTGCTCGCAGGTACGGCATTGGGAGGCGAAGGCATACAGGTCAAGATCACCAATGACGGGACCGAAGACATCATGGTTACGGTGTATGACATGAACACCCAGCCGAAAAAGATGGTGCTCACCAACGCGCGCATCAACGGCTTCACCTCGGTGTCCATCTCGCTCGTCGGAGACGCCGCCGGAAAGGCAAATCTGACCTGGACCGCAACCAGCGCCGACCCTGCGTCGCGCAAGTGCGGACATGCTCAAACGGCCGCCAGCAATGACGACTCGGTGAACGTACACGCGGATTCGAGCTGCAGCGCGTAGGCGCTGCAGCCCTATTACGGAGTCGCTGCCGGCGGAGGCGCGGCGGCGGCGTGGTCCGGCATCGGAGCGGACGGAGCCGCTGAAGCGGCCGGAACGGGCGGCGCAGCAGCCACGGGAGCCGGCGGCGCGGCCGGCCCGGTGCCGGGCGGAGAGGCCGGCGCCGGAACACTGGGATCGTCCGCCTCGAGACCCACGGTTGCGATCACGCCGTCGGCTTTCTGAAGCACCTCACGAGCGTAATCCCAATGGATGGCCACGGTGGTATCGCCTACCGCAGCTCGCAGCATCTCCGCAAATTGATCGATATTGGGCTCGAAGCTCTGCCCTTGTGCATCCACCGGCGGGTGAGCCTCCAACAGCAGTTCGCCGTCCACCCAGGCGACTTTTACCGGTTGATTGATCAGCCGCACTTCGGTGCCCACGGGAATCAACGGGAACAGCGCCGCCACATCGTCGGGATACATCCGTATGCAACCATGGGTCACCGCAAGCCCCACGGCAATGGGGTTGTTGGTGCCGTGGATCAAGTACGTGCCATTGCCCGCCGCCAATCGCATCGCGTATGCGCCCAGCGGATTATCGGGGCCGGGCGGCACCCGCGTCGGAATGGGATCGCCCGCCTCGGCATGTTCCTTTCGCACCGATTCCGGCGGGAACCAAGTGGGATCCTTCTGCTTGGCAATGACATGGGTCACGCCAAGCGGCGTGCGCCAATCCATCTTGCCGATGCTTACCGGATAGGTGATGACCTCGACGGGACCGCCGCGCTTCGGCTTCGGATAATAGTAAAGCCGGTGCTCGGGCAGGTTGACGATGATTCCCTCATGGGGACCGGGCGGCAGAATGTGGCGCCCGGGAACGACGAGTTTTATCCCGGCGCCCGGCAGCCAGGGATCCACGCCCGGGTTCACTCGAATCAACTCCTCCGATCCCAGGCTGAATTTCCTGGCCAGATCGTAAAGGGTGTCTTCGTACACCGTGTCGACCGACTGGTCCTCGCCGACGACGGTCGCGCCGGGGTTGGGGATGGTGTATACGGTGGCCTGGGCAAGATTGGCACCCGCGAACAGCAGAAAACCGGTGAACGCGGCGCCCGCTCCCCAGGCCGCGCCGATGCCTCTATGAAGGCCGCACTGCGTCAACTTTCGTCGTGAACCAAGGCATTTCACAACGCGTAGGTTACCACGCGCGGGTCGCCAGGCGCGCCGGGCATCGACGAACCCGCGTCGCCGCGCCTCGGCCGGCCGCGCCCAAGCCGGCGAGTCCCAGCAGCGTCAGAAGATCCAATGCCCCGCCGCCGCCGCTGGCGGCAGCCACATTCAAAGTCACCGACGTGGCGGGAGACGTTCCTGTCGCGTTCTTGCAAGACAAGGTGAAGGTCTCGGTCCCGGCCGCCGTCGGCTTCTCAGTCTGAGTGCCGCTGGTCGCGAGTGCTCCGCTCCAACTGCCGGAAGCGGTACAGCCCGTCGCATTCACCGCCGACCAAGTGAGCGTCGCGGAGCCCCCGACAGTGATGGGGCTCGAGTCGAGCGTAAGAGTCGGGGCGGCCGGTGCGACTTGGGGCGTGAGCGCGAACGCCGCATCGGCCTGCACGAATCCGTAACCGGATTCGAAGTTCGGCGAAGGGGTGGCCATGGGCAGCGCGCTGTCGCGCAGCGCCTGATAGATCTCCGTGGGTGTGACCGCCGGATTGGCCTGCAGCATCAACGCGGCGATGCTGGCGACGTGCGGAGTCGCCGACGACGTGCCGAAGAAATTCGGATAGCTGGGATTATTCTGGCAAGCGGCGATGGAAGTGTTGAGCTTTCCTCCCGTAAATCCGGCACTCGCCAGCGTGAAGCCCAGGAAAGTATCATTGACGCCGTCGGGACCCACGAAGTCGGGCTTCTGACGCACCAGCGGCGTCGCGAGCCGCGTGCCGGTGGCATCGAACAATATCGGTGAGCCGCCCTTCGACGAAAAAGCCTCGAGCACTGCGGGGCTTGCGCCGCACGCCGGCGTGTTGAAGTAAAACGCCGCTCCGACCGCGGCAGCGCCGGCGGCGCCGGGATGTCCCTGCACTGTGGAACCCGCGCTGTTGCTCTGAAAGGCGTTGATGGTGCTGCCTGCGCCATCATCTTCGACGGCCACTTTGATGCGCCCCGGCGGCGCCGTGCCGTCCGCGAGGCCCACGACGATGTTCAAGGTTTCCGCCGCGGTATTGCCGCTGGCGCTGGCCGGATTGCCCACGATCATCACCTGGTAGGCATCGGAGCCCGTCTTATTCGGGCCGGTACAATTCACGGCATCGCCGTTGTAGTCCGTGACGGCATCCGTGCCGGAAGCTCCGGTGACGCACACGTCGATGTGACTGGTGGCGCCGCCGCTGTCGGGTGCTCCCGTGACATAGGGCTGGTCCCACTCCACGACGATGGCAACGAACTCTCCCGGAATCATCGCGGCAATGGTCACCGGCAGAGAAGTGACGGTGGTGGCGCCGGACGCATCGAAATTCAGCAGATGTTCGCCCGCATTGGGCGCGGCGGCCGAGACCGTGGCAAAAGTCGGCGCGATGTTGTCATAGGCGAGCGTTCCGTCATTGCCGGCGGCGGAAAAATAGGCGACACCCTGAGCCTCGACCGAATCCACCGCCTGCGCCACGATGCCATCCTGGAAAAACGGCTCGTCGAAATAACCGACGTCGTCGGCGATGACCTTTGCGCCGGCGCCGCCGTCACTGACGGAGGCCGCCAGCTTGCCGATGCCGCTCGCAAAATCCGCCTCGCCGTTCTCCGCCGTGTAGAACGCAAGGCCCGCGCCCGGCGCCACGTCGTGCACGACCTGCAGCATCGCCCGGCCTTCGTCGCCGTCGGGCAGCTGCATTGGGTAGCCGGTGTAATGGCTGCCACTCATGCACGGCGCTTCCTCGAGCACATTGACGTCGGACGGCAAGTCCCCCGTCGTCGTATCGGTGGACGCCGTGGCGAGAAAGCCATTCGAGGCGTAGCCGGCGTTGCCCGCCGCGGCAACGCCGTCTGCTGCAAACACGGCATAGCAATTATAGCTGTCAGATATCACGCCGACGGTGACGCCGGAGCCGTCGAGCGAATTTCCCGACCGTGTCAAATCGCTGTGCTGAACGAAATCTCCCTGCGAGGTGACCGCGCCGGTGCGGGTGCGCGGCATGGCGGCGCGCATCGAATGCACTTCGGTGCGGGAAACCGCGGCGTCGAGTTGCGCCACGGGCAGCCAGCCGCTCACGTCGTTCGAATACACGGCCGCACGCTGCAATCCCAGGTCGACGAGCGCCGCTTTCAACTGCTGCGGGTCTGCGCGCGTGACGGCATCGATGAGGACCAGCGGCGCCTCGTCGGAGACGCTCTGATTGAACTTCACCCCCGGTGCCAGCGACCGCAGATCCTGAAGCGCATGATCGGGCCGTGCCAACGCCGCATGGCGCGACAGGTCCGCGAGCGCCGCATCGTACTTGGACCCGGAAGCGCTCTGGCGCTGCTGCATGCTGCGGCTGCCGAAAGCATGCAGGCGCGCGGTCCCTGGGCTTATGCTCGGCCGCAGATGCGGATGTCGCAGCGTTGAGACAGCCGCTACGGCCGCCACCGTCGTGACCACCGCCAAAGTACCGATTGCAAAGAAACGTGAAGCCATCCGTGCTCTCCCTGGTTGCCACGCTTTACCGGCAATGAGACTACCCCGGTTCGAAAAAGTTTGACAGAAATATGACGTAGCTGACTGCGCCGCGCACCATCAATGGATCGCCGTCGCGCGCCCGCAGCGCCCGCTGCTTGATTTCATGCCGCATTCTGCGAATTTCACGTAAGGGACTATTCATGCAATCTCCGGAGCCCCCTGTATGATCGGGAGCATGCCAGCACAAAGCAACGCCGTTGCGGCCTCGGCGATTCTAGCCGCTCTCTGGGTCGCGACGGCCGGCGCAGCCGAGCGCGCAAAAGTGCTGAACGTCTATGCGTGGGCCGAGTATTTTCCGCCCGCCGTCATCGCAAAATTCCAGGCTGAAACGGGAATTCACGTCAATTACGCCATGCTCGACTCGCCTGAGACGGCCGAGACCATTCTGTCGGTCGGCAATTCGAACTACGACCTCGTCACCATGAACGCCGCCCCGGAGCTGGCGCGTGAAATTCCCAAGGGCTTTTGGAAGAAGCTCGAGCCGGCGGCCATTCCCAATGCCCGGAACGCCGATCCGCAGATCATGCAGCTGCTCCGAACCGCCGATCCCGGCAATCAATATGCCGTGCCCTGGATGTGGGGAACGACCGGAATCATCTACAACAGCGACAAGATCAAAGCGATCATGCCGAACGCGCCGCTCGACAGTCTCGACATGGTGCTCAAGAAGGAGGTGGCCTCTCGATTCGCCGGCTGCGGCATCAGCCTGCTCGATTCGTGGGGCGACATCCTGCCGATGGTGTCGCGCTACATCGGGCAGCCGCGGCTGTCGGCCGACAAGACGCCGTTGGATGCGGTGATGGCGAAGCTCGGCGAAGTCAAACCCTATGTGCGGCGGATAGCCACCGCCGGGTACTATCAGCAGCTCGCCGAAGGCGATCTGTGCCTGGCGATCGGCTATTCGGGCGATGCCATGGTCGCACGCCGCATGGTGAGCGAATCGCACGGGAACGTGAAAATCGAATATTCCTTCGCCCGCGAAATGGTGCCCTTCTACATCGACAACATGGTCATCCCCGCCGACTCGCCCAATCCGGCCGGCGCGCTGGCCTTCATCAATTTCGTCATGCGCCCGGAGATCTCCGCGTCGGTGACCCGTTTCATCGGTTTCGCCACCGCCAATGCGGCGGCGATGCCGTTCCTCGAACCCGCCGTGCGCGGCAACACGCTCATCTACCCGCCCGCGGCGATTCGCGCACGCTTCGAGCTGCAGAGGGCCTACAGCCCGGAGGAAACCCGCGCATTCACGCGCGCCTGGCTGCTGTTTAAATCCGGACTCTGATCGCCCGGTGGGAGGCTCGGATAGTCCGTGTACCCGTTCGCTCCCCCGGTATGGAATTCCGCGGAGCGCGGTTCGTTGAGCGGCGCGCGCAGCGCGAAACGCCGTGGAAGATCGGGGTTGGCGATGAACAGCTTTCCGAAGGCGACGGCATCGGCCTCGCCGGCTTCGACTGTTTTCTCGGCGGTTTCGAACGTGAATTTTTCATTGACGACGTACACGCCGCCGAAGGCCGCCTTGAGCTTCGAATGCGCATCTGCGCGAGGCGGGACTGATCTTGAGCGTACGAAAAGGCGTCGACCTCTCCAGCCGCGTCCGCGCATCGGAATTGGAGACGCGCTTTCCCGGCCTGCTCGCCTCGATCCTGAAATCGTACAAAAGGGAGGCGTCGCGGCCGGCGCGCGGCGCGCCGCATGCGAAAAAATAGCAGGCCTTGGTCCTACTCCTCCGGCGGGCCCGCCGCGGCGGAGGCTGCGTGCAATTCGGCGCGGTCGAGTTCGCTCTCGAGCAGATGATAGGCATCGTCGTAGATGCGGCCCTTCTGGCGAAGATCCGCCAGCACCCGCCGTTCCGCGCCGATGGCGACCACCCGTAGATCGTCGTAAGGCGTCGCCGCGCGCGAGTGGTCTGCGCTCGCCGCGCGCGCCGCGACGTACTCGCCGCGCACCGCATCCGCGGCCGGACCCGAAAAGCCCTGCAACTCGGTCAGCGCGGCGTCCAGCATGGCCCCGCGCGCATCGGCCACTTCGTTGTCGAGCGAGGCGTCCGGCGCGATGCGCAGCAAGGCGATCAGCGGACGGATCGTGAAACCCTGGATGACGAGCGTGCCGAGGACGACCGTAAATGCGCTGAGCACGATCACATCGCGCCCGGGAAACTGCGGCGGCAGGGCGAAGGCGGTGGCCAGCGTCACCAGGCCCCGCATTCCGCACCATGAGACAAGGATTCCGATGCGCGCCGGGGGCAGCGTCGATCCCAGCAGGCGCTGCTCGGCGAAAGACCGGATGAACCGCAGCACCAGGCCGTAGACCATCACCCACATGAAACGAACGGCGATGACCACGGCGAGGACGATGGCGGCGAACATCAGCGCGTGCTTCAGGGCCTCGCCGTGAAGCTGGCTCAAGATGACGCGCGCCTGCAGGCCCATGAGCAGGAATGCGAGAACGTTGAGGACGAAAACGACCGTGGCCCACACCGCATTGGCGTTCACTCGATCGCGCGCGCTGGTGCGCGCCGGCAGGTAGCGCGCGACCACCGCCGCCAGCCCAACCACGGCCACGATGGGCGAAAGGGACAGCCGTTCGGCCAATATCCAGGTGCCGAACGTCACCAGGAACTGCACGATGATCGAGGACAGCGTGCCGGCGACCTTGCGGATGGCGCGCACTCCGATCGCGCCGATGACCGCCCCCAAGAGTGCGCCCCCGGGAACAGCCACCAGCAGGCGCGGCAGCAATGCGCCGGCGGCACCGTCCGGCGACACGGCTGCGCTGACCGCCAGGCCGAACGCCAAGAGGGCCACCGCATCGTTCAGCAAACTTTCGCCCTGCAAGACCGCCATCGTCCGCCGCGGGAGATTGAACTCCTGCAGCACCGCCGCCGCGGCGGCAGCGTCGGGGGGTGCGACGATGGCGCCCAGAGCGACCGCGGCCGCCAAGGGAAGTCCCGCGATGGCCCATCCGGCCCAGGCGACGGCGGCGGTTGTCAGCAGTACCAGCACGACGGCAAGCGAAGTGAGCGGCAGCCAGATGCGCAGCAATTCCCGGGGCGGCATGTCGAAAGCCGTATCCATCACGGCTGGGGCCACGAACAAGGCCAGGGCCAGTTGCGGCTCGATGCTCAAGCGGGGCGCGAAGGGCAGCGCCGCCACGCAGCCGCCGACCAGTGCCAGCATGGCCGGATAGGGCACGCGCAGCCGCCGCGCGACTTGCAGGAGCACCACGGCGATGGCCAATAAAACCAGGGTAATTTCGAATAAGGACATGGGCAATGATTGTCGCCGAGGCCGACGGCCCCTGTCGATCGGCTATAGTATCTTCGCCGTATGTTGAACCCACCCACGAGCATCGCCATGAAATTCACGCATGTTTCGCTGATCGCCCTCTGCGCCCTGGGAGTGGCCGCCGCGGCCGACGAGCAGAAGACCGCCGCCCAGCCGGTGCGGACCATCCTGGAACGCCACGACCAATCGGGGGTGCCCGGCAAGGAGATCGTGAGCGGCTCGGCCGTCCTGCCGGCGGGGGCCGTCATCGGCTATCACACTCATCCGGGAGATGAGGCCGGGTTCGTGCTCAAAGGCACGTTGATTTGGAGGGTGCAGGGACAACCTGACCGCACGCTCAAGGCCGGAGACAGCTTTTTCAATCCGCGGGGCTCGGTCCATGGCGTGGCGACCGCACCGGGCGGCGACGGGGCGACCGCCGTTTCCGCGTGGATCATCGACAAGGGACAGCCGCTCGCCACGCCGGCGCCGGCCGGCGGCCGGCAATGAAATTACGCACGCGAATCGAAGGCGGCGGCACACGGCCCCTCGATGCATGGGGGGTCGACAGCGAATACGGAACACTGCGCGACGTCTTGATCGGTCCCATCGATCATTTCACCTGGCAGCCCGGAAACGCCGTGTGCCTGCGCGCCGAGCGGGTGGGCCTGCAGTTCGACTTCGCCGTCGCGCGCCGCCAGTACGATGAAATGATCGACGTGTACCGTCAGGCCGGCGTCAACGTGCACTATCTCGCGCCGGAGCCGACGCTGCCCTATCAGATATTCGCGCGCGACAGCAGCGTCATGACTCCATGGGGCGCGGTGATCATGCAGCTGCAGAAACCCTATCGGCGCGGAGAGTACGCGGCTTGCCTGCAGTTCTATCTCGATGCCGGTATTCCGATTTATGATTTGGTCACGGCGGGCAATGTCGAGGGCGGCGACTTCATGGTGCTGCAGCCCGGCGTAGCCGCCTGTGGATACTCCGGTGAACGCTCGATCGAACCGGCTGTGCGGCAACTGCAGGCTTGGTTCGAAGCCGAGGGATGGGAATTTCACACCTACGCCTTCGATTCTCACTTTCTTCATTTGGACGTGCAGATGGGAATGATCGCCGAGGGACTCGCGGTGGTGTGCGTGGAAGCCGTGGAACCCGAACTCGTCGAATGGCTGAGTGCAAAGGGCATCCGCGCCCTCCCCGTTCCCTACAGCGATGCCATGCAAATGGGCACCAACGTGGTGGCGCTGGGCAACGGCCGGGTGCTGGTGCCCGCCTCGAGCAAGAATCTTGTCGCTGCCTGCCGCGCGGAGGGTCTTACCGTGTTCGATCCCGATGTCTCGATGATAGGCAACGGCGGCGGCGCCGTGCATTGCATGTGCCAGGCGCTCAGGCGTGATCATGTCCGGGCCCGCTGATATTTCGCGCCGGACTTTCGTGCTGGGCACCACCGCGGGCATGGCGGTGTCGGCCGCCGGCGCCGGCCCGGTTGGGGCTACAGGGGCAGGCAGGGGCGCAACCACCAGCGTCGGCGCTGGCACCGGCGGCACCGGC
>Ga0182030_10003989_pt1 | contig 31472 bp, 34 predicted proteins | sample 812S3MmetaG_FD_121299 | JGI IMG/M metagenome (GOLD analysis project Ga0182030, IMG submission 121299) | Permafrost microbial communities from Stordalen Mire, Sweden - 812S3M metaG (Illumina Assembly) | ecosystem: Environmental > Terrestrial > Soil > Wetlands > Permafrost | place: Sweden...
ACATCCTCCTCGTCGGCACCAAGATCACCGCCGTGCGCGACCTGCTCCCGGTGCTCGAGAAGGTCATGCAGGGCGGCAAGCCACTGCTGATCATCGCCGAGGACGTCGAAGGCGAAGCACTGGCCACCCTGGTGGTCAACAAAATCCGCGGCACCTTCCGCTCCGTGGCCGTCAAGGCTCCGGGCTTCGGCGAGCGCCGCAAGGCCATGCTCCAAGACATCGCCATCCTCACCGGCGCCCAGGTCGTCACTGAAGAGGTCGGCCTCAAGCTGGAGAACGTGACCATCGACCTGCTGGGTACCGCCCGCAAGGTGGTCATCACCAAGGACGAGACCACGATCATTGAGGGTGCTGGCTCGGAGAACGACATTAAGGGCCGGGTCAATCAGATCAAGGCCGAGATTGAGAACACCGACTCGGACTACGACCGCGAGAAGCTCCAAGAGCGTCTGGCCAAGTTGTCCGGTGGCGTGGCCGTGATCAAGGTTGGCGCAGCCACCGAGGTCGAGCTCAAGGAAAAGAAGCACCGCATCGAAGATGCAGTGTCGACCACCAAGGCCGCCATCGAAGAAGGTGTGGTTCCTGGTGGTGGCGTAGCCCTCCTCCGGGCCCAGGTCGCCATCCTTGAGCGCGCCGAGAAGCTCGAAGGCGACGAGGCCACCGGTGCTCGCATCGTGGCTCGTGCCGTCGAAGAGCCCCTGAAGCAGATCGCGGTCAACGCCGGTCTCGAAGGTGGCGTCATCGTCGACAAGGTGCGCAACCTCAAGGGTGCCCACGGCCTCAACGCCGCCACCGGCGAGTACGGCGACCTCTTCAAGGACGGCGTGATTGACGCGGCCAAGGTCACTCGCTCGGCCCTGCAGAACGCGGCCTCCATTGCGGCCCTGTTCCTCACTACCGAGGCTGTCATTGTCGACAAGCCCGAAGAGAATGCCGGCGGCGGAATGCCCGGCGGTGGGATGGACGACTTCTAAGTCGATCCTCTCCGCGCTCATCGCGCTTGGATCGCCTCCGGGCGTTGTATCCGGGCGCTGCAAAAAATCACGACATGTGCGCCCTTCGGGGCGCATTGTCGCGCCATACGCCCAAAAGCCTGGCCAAGCGACTCCGGATGCGTGCTGGTGGGTCAGCGGGTCAGCGGGTCAGCCCCGGACATACCTTTTCGAAATTGGTTCACCCGGGCGAACCAATTTCAAAAAACCAATCCGTGAAGGCCGTTATAACTTCCGTTGACACGACCCCCGCCGACCCCCGCCGATAGACCCCTCACCCACGTTCTCTACACTGACTCCGATGCCCGCTGACAACCCCCTTGCCCCGTCAACGGGTTTGGCCGTGCTCCACCTGTTCTGCCAGGTGCCGCCCGACCTCGACCCCGACACCCTGCGCCGAGCGGTCGCCACCGCTCAGGCCGACGGCTTCCAGGTGGTCGCTGTCGCCCTCCTGGGCCACAAGGCCGATCTGGGGCTGATGGTGCTGGGACCGGACCTGTGGGGCCTACGCCGCTTCCAGACGGCCGTGCAAGACGCCGGGGCCGAGCCCACCGCCTCGTACATCTCGCTGACCGAGGTCTCTGAGTACGCCGCCGGCATCCCCGAAGAGATGCGCCAGTCCCGCCTCTTCCCTCAACTCCCGCCCGACGACAAGCCGGCCTTCTGCTTCTATCCGATGTCCAAGCGCCGCGGGGCAACCCACAACTGGTACAGCCTCGAGTATGAAACCCGCAAGGAACTCATGATGGCCCACGGCAAGGTGGGACGGACATTCGCCGGCCGGATCCTCCAAGTCATTACCGGCTCGACCGGGCTCGATGACTACGAGTGGGGCGTCACCCTCTTTGGCCACCACCCTGACGATCTCAAAGACTGCGTCTACGAGATGCGTTTCGACGAGGGGTCGGCCATCTACGCCGAGTTCGGGCCCTTCTACACCGGGATGGTCGGCGACCTCGACACGGTGCTGGCGGCCGTACTGCCGTGACGGTGGCTTCGCTCGATACGTTACGAGACGAACTCCGCCAACTCGACCGAGTCGTGGTGGCGTTCAGCGGCGGTACCGATTCGGCGCTGCTGGCCAAGGTGGCCCATGACACGCTCGGCAAGTCCAAGGTGCTCTGCGCCACGGCAATCTCGCCGTCCTTGGCCGCCAACGAAGCCGACGACTGTCGAGCCTTGGCCAAGGAGTGGGACCTGCGCTGGGTCGGCGTGCCCACCGACGAGATGAGCGATCCGACGTATGTCGCCAATGGGGCGGATCGCTGCGCCCGCTGCAAAACCGCCCTCATGGCAGCCCTCGGCCCACTGGCCGACGCCGAATCTGCCCGCGTCGTCCTAGGGGTCAACGTCAGCGACCTGGGCGACTACCGGCCCGGGCAAGCCGCCGCCGCCGCCGCTGGCGCCTCGTTCCCTCTGGTCGATGCTGGGTTCACCAAGGACGACATCCGACACTGGTCCAAACATTTAGGGCTGCGCACCTGGGACAAGCCAGCCGCTGCTTGCCTGGCCTCGCGCCTCCCCTACGGCACGCCAGTCACCCTCGGACGCCTCGTTACGGTGGACCAGGCCGAAGCGGCGCTCAAATCCCTCGGATTCGCCCAACTGCGGGTGCGACACCACGGTGCCACGGCTCGCTTGGAGTGCGACTCGGCGGACTTCGACGAGATCTTGGCCCGCCGGGCCGAAGTAATCGCGGCGGTCCAAGGGGCCGGGTTCACCTTCGTTGCGCTGGACCTGGAAGGATTCCGCTCCGGCAGCATGAATCGCATGCTCTCGACCGCCGTCGTCGAAAAGGAGTCCTCGTGAGTCAAGTTCGGGTGAAATTGACCTTCCCGGAATCAGAGGTACGCCGGCCCGTTCTGGCCACGCTGGTCCGACGATTCGACGTGGAGCCCGACATTCGCCGGGCCGACGTCGAGGAGCATCGAGGATGGATCGTGTGCCTCATTGACGGGGATGCTGAGCAAATCGACGCCGCGCTGGCGTGGCTCCGGACCGAAGGCATCACGGTGGACCTGCTGGGGGACATCCTCGAAGGCTGAAGGCCGTCAGCGCCGGTTGGGCCCGTCCTCGTCGTCTCGAGGGGCCACGTGCCATCCGGCCTGGGACACCTTGCGAGGCTCGTAGAACACACAGCCCTCGGGGCAGGCAAACGGGAGTGGCTCATTGGCGTCCACCTTGCACCGCTCCAAGCGATCGCCGCGGGGTGTCGTCCGCATGACGTAATGGCGGCAATCTTCGTTCACGGGCACGACTCATTCTGGCCCATCACCGGGCGCGGTAGCGTCATCGTCCGTGGATCGAGCCGTCCCCCTCAAGACCCTCCTGCGCTGGAGCGAGAGCTTGTCGGCCATTGCCCGCACCGGCCTCGGATTCACCGAGAGTCTCTACGAGCAGGAGCGTTTCGAGGAAATCCTCAAGGTGGCGGCCGACATCAGGGTCGAAGCCGACGAGAACGATGATGAGGTCAGCCCCGACGCCGAAGGCTTGGTCCAAGAGTGGCTCGACACGGTGGGCAAGGGCGTGCCCGGGTATGTCACCCCCAAGGTGGCGGTGGGCGCCGCCGTCGGAAACGACAAAGGGGAACTCCTGCTTATTCAGCGGGCCGATTCGGGTATTTGGCTCTATCCCACCGGGTGGTGCGATGTCGGCTACTCGGCGGCCGAAGTCGTGGTGAAAGAAGTGGAGGAGGAGACTGGCATAGAAGTCGAGCCAGTCCGGCTCATCGCCGTACTCGATGGTCTTCGGTTGGGCTTCACCCGTGTCCCGCTCTACTCACTGCTGTTCTACTGCCGTGCCGTTGGCGGCGAGCTGGCGCCGCACCCGTTGGAAACCCGCGACGTGGGTTGGTTTACCCGCGACACCATGCCGTCACCGATGGTGGGAGTGGAACGATGGGGCGAGCACGTCTTTGCCGCCTTGGCCGGCGAGCAACGTGACGTGCTCTACGACAGTGTGCGCCAACCGATGTGGCGGGGCGATTCGCCCAAGCATTGATGGCACTCACGGTCGAGGCGGCCGCAGCCGTCGATACTGCACTGCTCGACGCCGTTGCTGCGCTCGTTCCTCAACTCTCCTCGTCGTCTCCGGCACCGGATGTGGCCCAGCTCGAGCGCATCATCGCTGACCCCGCCACCACCTTGCTGGTGGCCTACGTCGACGGTCGCATCGTGGGCATGCTCACCCTGGCCACCTTCTTATTGCCAACCGGTGTGCGGGCCTGGATCGAAGATGTGGTCGTCGACGATGCGGCCCGGGGAGCCGGGGTGGCCAGCGCACTGGCGCAATCCGCGCTTGACTTAGCCGACCAACAGGGCGCTCGCACCGTCGATCTGACCTCTCGCCCCGAGCGCGAGGCCGCCAATCGGCTCTACGTGCGCCTTGGTTTTGAACGTCGGGAGACTAATGTCTACCGGCGCACCATTCTCCGGGGGGAGTAGTCATGAAGAAGTTCGGGACCGGGTCTCTCCTGGTGGGGGCCCTGATGGTGGCGGGTGCCACCTTGCCGCTCGGCGCGGCCATGCCAGCTGGTGCCGCTTCGGCTCCAGCCCCCGCCGCCACCTGCGGGACGCCTACGAAAATGACGACGGCCGAGGCGAATTCCACCACCGGGGTGACGTCGAAGTCGATCACGGTCGGCAATGTATCGATATTGTCCGGTCCGATTCCCGGCCTGTTCGAAGGGGCACCCATTGGCGTGAAGGCTTACTTCGACTACATCAACTCGCACGGCGGGGTCGATGGTCGAACGCTGATCGTCAAGTCCGCCGACGACGCCTTCAGCGGTCCGCAGAATAAAACCGAGACGCAAGAGGACATGGGCAGTGACTTCGCCATGGTCGGGAGCTTTTCGCTGTTCGATGGCTACGGCTGCAAGGCGTTGATTACCGACCCGGCCATGCCGGACGTGTCGGACTCTATCGATCCCGAGACGAACGCGTTGCCCAACAACTTCAGCACGCAGCCTTCAACGGTCGGCCTGCAACTCGGTCCGCTTGAGTACTACAAGAAGCACTTCCCGCAGGACACCCGAGTAGGCACCATCGTCTCGGACGTCGCATCAGCCGAAGCGCAGTGGGCTGGGCAAGAAGCGGCACTCAAACACGTCGGCTACACCATCGCCTACCAACGTGACGTTGGTCCGCTTGAGACCAACTTCACCACCGATGTCATCGCCATGCGCAACGACCACGTCAATGCCGTCGATCTCTCCGCATTGGACTGGCAGGTGGCCGCCAGCTTTATGCAGGACGCCGCCATGCAGAACTGGCATCCCGGACTGATCTTTTCCTTCGGCCCCGTCTACGCCGACCAGTTCATCGCCCAAGCCGGGGGAGCGGCCGTGACCAACGGGATCCAGATTGGTCAGGCCCAGGGGCTTTACTTGGGCCAAGACGCCGCCCATGTTCCAGCCGACCGCCTCTTCATCGAATATCTGCACAAGGTCAATCCCTCGTGGACCCCGGACTTCTACAGCTTGTTTGGCTGGACGTCGGCTGAACTCTTCGTCCAAGCCCTCAAGGCGGCCGGTCCGCACCCCACGAGGGGAGCGGTCATCGATCAGTTGCAAAAGATCACCAGCTTCGACGCCGACGGTCTCCTCGGACCGGTCAATCCAGCCCAGAAGAAGCCCACCAACTGCTTTGTCGCACTCCAGATCAAAGACGGCACCTACCAGCGGGTGGAGCCCAAGACCAGTGGCTTCAACTGCAGCAGCACCTTCTTCTACGCCCATTGACGGTTGACATGCAACCGAATGGCTGCCTAAGGTAAAGGCAGTCAAAAGGTTGCATATTTGCGGAAGGTGGAAGAGTAGATGGAGGACGTATTCCGGGCTCTGGCTGACGGCAGTCGACGTCGACTGCTGGACAGCTTGAACGCTCGGAACGGGCAGAGCCTGCGCGAGTTGTGCGCCGGACTCGATATGACCCGTCAGTCGGTGAGCAAGCATCTCGATGTGTTGGAGGCCGCCAATCTGGTGACCGTCATACGGCGCGGTCGAGAGAAGTTGCACTACCTGAACGCCGCCCCCATCAACGACATCGCCGACCGTTGGATCAACCAATACGACCAAGCACGGATTGACGCACTGTCGGATCTGAAGAAAGCACTGGAGGACACCCCAATGGACAAGCCATCGTTCGTCTACACGACCTACATCGACACCACGCCCGAGAAACTTTGGCAAGCACTGACCGAACCGGCCTTCACGTGGCGCTATTGGAATTTGGAATTGCAGACGGACTGGAAAGTCGGCTCCACTATGACGTGGCTGCAGGCCGATGTGCCGATTGTCGACCCCGAACAAGTGGTGCTCGAGTCTGATCCTTTCCGCCGACTGGCCTACACCTGGCACACCTTCACGCCCGAGTTAGCCAAGCTGCACGGCTTCAGTGACGAGTTCCAAGCCAAAGTCGCCACCGAACGCCGCTCCAAGGTGGCCTTCGACATTGAAGAGATCGGTGGCGTGGTGAAGCTGACTGTGGTGCACGATGGCTTTGATCCAGAGAGCCAGGTACTCAAATCGGTCAGTGGCGGCTGGCCTCAGCTCCTCTCCAGTCTCAAGACGATGCTGGAAACGGGTGAGGTGCTTCCCATCCACGAAAAAGAGTTGAAGGACGATCGCAAGGTCTGACACCCGCTGGAGAGTCGGGCGGTAGCCTCCCGGCCAAGCCGATGACCACCTTCATCACTCACTACGACACCTCGGGCCCCGGCATCCGTCTGGCCGTCAAAGACCTCATCGACATGGAAGGTGAGCTCACGACGGCCGGGTGCGCCGCCGTGGCCCGGCGTGCCGTTCCCGCCGAGAGGGACGCCGCCTGTTTGGCCGGAGCCCGGGCTGCCGGTGCTCGCATTGTGGGGCGAACCAATCTGCACGAACTCGCCCTCGGCGTCACAGGCATCAATCCTTGGTACGGGACGCCGATCAATCCGCTCAATGCCACGTTGGTGCCGGGTGGCTCGAGTAGCGGATCGGCCGTGGCCGTGGCGACCGACGAGGCTGATGTTGCTTACGGCAGTGACACCGGTGGATCAATTCGCATTCCCGCCGCCTGCTGCGGCATCGCCGGCCTGAAGACCTCCTGGGGGCGAGTGCCGCTTGAGGGAGTGTGGCCGCTGTCGCCGAGCTTCGACACCGTCGGGCCGATGGCGCGCCACGTCGACGGTTTGCTCCAGGGCATGCAGCTCCTTGAACCGGACTTCTCGGCGGCCCCTGCGCTGACCAGTGGTGCCGACGTGGTGGTGGGTCGAATCCGAGTGCCCGCTGATCCTCTGATTGATGCGGCCGTAGACGACGCCCTGCGCCGTTGTGAGTGGGCGATGCATCAACTCGACCTTCCAGAGTGGGATCAGGCCACTGCCGACGCCGGGCTCCTGCTCGTGGTCGAAGCATGGGAGACCAACCAGGAACTAGCCGGTTCAGATCCCGATGGCATCGGCGATGAAGTACGAGCGCGCCTCGCTTTGGGAGCGGCCTGCGATGCTGCCACCATCGAGCGCGCCTGGACTGGGCAACGGGCGTGGGAAGCCACTCTCCTCGAACTTTTCACTCGGTTCGAATTCCTCGTGACCCCGACGCTGACGATTTTCCCGCCAGCACTCGACCACGGCAACGATTTGTTGATCGGCCGCTGCACCATCCCGGTCAATCTGGCCGGTGTGCCGGCCATATCGGTCCCGATTCCGACCAGCGGCCCCCTCCCGGCCAGCCTCCAAATCATCGGACCCCCCGAGAGCGAAGATCGGCTACTGGCGCTCGGTGCATGGGTCGAATCAGCAGTGGCTGTCTGAACAGGCTCGGTCTTGGGACTACGCCCCGGGAATAGCTCCCGACCAGCGACGTTGTAATGATTGTGGAAATAGAACTGTGGTCCGACTTCGCTTGCCCTTGGTGCGCCTTGGGGATCTACCGACTTGATGCGGCGCGCTCGCAATTCGAGCATGGCGACGAGATCACCATCCGGCACCGTGCCTTTGAGTTAGACCCACGTGCGCCAGCCCGCCGTGACGAAACCATGGCCGAGATGTTGACGCAAAAGTACGGCATGAGTCCGCAGCAGATGCGGGCCGGACACCAGCGGCTCACCGACATGGGTGCCGAAGTCGGCATGGAATTTCATTTCGATCAGGTCGTACTCGGGAACACGTTCGACGCGCACCGCCTGACCCAAGCGGCGCAGAAACAGGGTCCCGAGGTCGAAGACGCGTTGGTCAAGCAACTCTTCGCCGCCTATTTCACCAACGGCGCCTTGCTGTCGGACCCCGAGACGCTGCGCCAAGCCGGCGCTGCGGCCGGCGTCGAAGACGCCTTAACCGCCTCGGTGCTGGAGAGCGCCAACTACAGCGAGAACGTGAGAGCCGATGAGACGGCGGCGCATGAGCTCGGCATTACCGGGGTCCCGCACTTCATCATCAATGGCGCGTGGGCCGTCCCGGGTGCCCAAGATGTCGACACGCTGGTCACCGTCCTCCGCCGCGCCTGGGAACGTACCGAAGTCTGAGATTCCCCGGACCGCGGCGTGACGTGCTCCGAGGAGCGCCACTGCGCCGATGGCTCTAAGGTCGCCATCCATGAGGCTTGGCAACATGTACGGACCCGACGCCACTTTCATCGGCGTCCCGCCGGCTGATCTGGCCGACCCTGCTTCCTACGCCAACGCCGGCGCCGTCATCATCGGTGCGCCCTTCGACGGCGGCACCTCGCACCGGCCCGGGTGCCGTTTCGGGCCCCAAGCAATCCGCCTTACCGACTATCTCCCGCACGACGGCAGCCGGCCCCACCTGGCCCTCGACGTCGACCCACTCATAGAACTTGGCGTGGTCGATGTAGGCGACGTGGAGATGCTCTCGGGCGAGACCGACGAAGCGTTGGCTCGCCTTGAGGCGGCGGTGACCCAGGTGGCCCAGAGCGGTGCACTTCCCATCGTCCTGGGCGGCGACCACACCATTGCCTTGCCCGACGTGACCGGGGTGGCTCGACACGTCGGTTGGGGTCGGGTCTCGGTCATTCACTTCGATGCCCATGCCGATACGGGCGACAGCCAGTTCGGCAGCCTGCACGGCCATGGCACGCCCATGCGCCGCCTCATTGAGTCCGGCGCTTGCCGGGGTGATCGATTCCTCCAGGTGGGTCTGCGGGGGTATTGGCCCGAGCCTGAGACCCTGGACTGGATGGGTCACCAAGGCATGCGCAGTTTCGAGATGACCGAGGTGGTCTCCCGAGGACTCGGTCCTGTGCTGGACGAAGCCTCTGCCATCGCCCTGGACGACTGTGATGGCGTATTCCTTTCGGTGGACGTCGACGTCGTCGATCCCGGGATGGCCCCTGGCACGGGAACACCAGAGCCCGGTGGGCTCTCCAGCCGCCAATTGCTCGATTCAGTCCGCCATCTCGCCATGACCCTCCCCCTGGCCGGCATGGACGTGGTCGAGGTCTCGCCGCCCTATGACCACGCCGAGATCACGGCCTATTTGGCCAATCGGGTGGTCCTCGAAGCGCTGTCGGGCATCGCCTGGCGCAAGCGCCAGTTGAGTGGCGAAACGATGCGCCAGCCCACCGATCCACTTTTGGAGAACCGCCGACCACTCTCCTAGGTCGAAATTGCGTCGGCCCGTTCGTCGTAGGGATACACGGTGCCGCCCGGCACCCTAAATGAGGAGCTGGCGATGGATGACGCAACGACGTGGAAGCTGATTCACGGCGAGCGGGTGGCGACGGTGGCGATGTTGCAGGCGCTTTCACCCGAACAGTGGTCGCAGCCGTCGCTCTGCCAAGGCTGGACAGTGCAGATGACAGCTGGCCACATTCTCCAAGCCGCCGAACAAACAACCGGAACGTTCTTGGGGGGCATGCTGGCTAACGGCTTCCGCTTCAACACCATGATGGATCGCCAAGCTCACATTCTTGGCGCACTTCCGCCGAAGGAAATCATCGAGCGGCTCAGTGCGCGTACGACCACGACCAACAAGGCACCGGCCCCCACCATGGCCATGTTGGGCGAGATCGTGACGCACACGGCCGACATCTCCCGGCCCTTGGGTATCGACCATCAAATGGCTCCCGAGGCGCTGGTGGCCTGCCTCACCATGTATGAGACGGCAACGTTCCCTGTCGGCGGCAAGAAGCGCATCGCCGGACTCCGGTTGAGCGCCACCGACCTGGATTGGACCCACGGCGACGGTCCGGAGGTCTCCGGACCGTCCATCTCGTTGTTGCTGGCCATGGCCGGTCGATCCGCCGGACTCGACGGACTGAGCGGAGACGGCCTTGCGACATTAAGCAGCCGGCTGGTCTAATCGGCGAGAAGCGGCGTGCAGTTCGGTCGTCGAAAATGGGGAAGACTGCCTGGCCATGGGAGGCATCGTTGCCATCGTTCTCGGCCTGGTCCTGGCGGCCCTCGGTGCGACCATGATCTCGAACTACCGCGACTTGGGGATCCAGATTGTGGAGAAGACGATTCCCAATCTGCTGCGGGTGGGCGATGCCGAGCATGATCGCAAGACACTCGGCTACTGCTACCTGATCGGTGGCATCGTCTTCGTCGTCATTGGGATCGTCGTCGCCACCAGGTAAGCATCCGTACAACGCTTTGGCCGGATCCCGACGGCAATACGCCGTCGCTCACCACGATCGTCGTATACGGACTCGTCAGCACTATTTGGTCGAAGCGTCGACTGCTGTCCACGTGGTCCCGCCGATGGTGTGGGCGAAATCGGCCAGTGAGTAACGACCGGCTGACGCGTGCGGCATCTTTTCGCCGGTGACGGCAACCACCCAGCTCGGTCCGTAAACCAGAGCAAATGGAGCGGCGTGTGCCGCGCTCTTGACGATCTCTCCTTGCGATTTCGTCCCGGGTGCCAGGGTGATCGAAGTGAGTTCATAGTGCCCCGAGACGCAGACGGTCTGGCCGGTCACCTTTGAGCTCATGGTGGGGTTCTCAATGGACACGGCTGAAAGCTCCTTTTGTCTCGGGGAAAGATTCGGAACAATGTTGCAAGGCGATCCGATGGTGGACGCTGTTTTCACCGCCAATGAATATGACGTGACGGAGGCCGCAGCCGATGCCGGCGCATTGGGGTGCTCCAGTTTCAGCACTGCACCGGCTCCGACAATCAGGATGACGACTGCTGCAGCAACGGGAACGAGACGGCTTCGCTTTTCCTTGGTGTGGGACTTTGATTCGGACTTCGACTTCGATCGGGACTGGTGCTCTGCCTCTGTCTTTGGTGCGGACTTCGAATCCGAACCGAACTTCGCTTTGAGGAACGACTCCCGCTTTGCTTTTGGTCGTGATTTCGACTCAGCACGTGTAGGAGAAGTGGGAACCGGTTCTGGTTTGGCCTGGGCCTTGGTCTTGGCCTTTGGTTTGGCTTCGGACTTGGCTTTGGATTTGGGCTCCGACTTCGAATCCGAACCGAACTTCGCCTTCAGGAACGACTGGCGCTTCCCTTTCGAGGCGGCAGGTGCTGTCGGCTCGACTCGGGACGCTGCCGGGGGACGCTCACGCACGGCGATCCTGCCGCCGCTACTGGCGCCCCAGCTCTCGTCGCTGCCGACCATGCTGGCGCGAGAGTTGGCCCGGCCAGTGGCGGCTGCGGATGGGTAGACGCTGCAACTCGCACACAGGGTCGACCCTTTCGTTATGTCAGCACCGCATGCCCTGCAGTACATATGGACCGCCTCGTGTGTTTGTCAGAAGATCGGGGTCGCCGCTCGCGCCTCTTTGTCGTTTCAGTATGAACGAGAAATTCCGCCGAAAACATAAGGCATATGGCCCATTTGGGCCTTCTCAGGCTCGGATCAGGCCAAGGTGGCCAAAATCTCCTTAATCATGGTCAGTGTGGTGTTGGGGTGGAGGAAGGCGAAGCGGGCCACGGTTTCACCTTCCCACGTGGTGGGCGTCACGAAGCCGGTCTGGTCGGAAAGCAGTTTGGCCGACCAGGAGTCGTAGTCCAGCTTGTTCCACCCGGGCCGACGGAACAGCACCACCGAAAGATCGGGTTGGCGCACCAGTTCGGTATGTGGCGTCTCAGTGATGAGACGGGTCGACGCTTGGGCGATGGCGAGTCCGGCCTCGACGGCATCGCGGTAGGCGTCAAGACCATTGACGGCCATGGAGAACCACAACGGGAGCCCTCGGGCTCGGCGGGTCAGGTGATAGGCGTAATCGCTCGGGTTCCACTCGTCGGGGTTTTCACTGTGCAGTATCTCGAGGTAGGAGGCGTCCTGGGTGTGCACGGCCTTGGCCAAGTTGGGTTGGCGGTAGATGAGAGCGGCGCAGTCGAAGGGTGCGAACAACCACTTGTGCGGATCGACGATGAACGAGTCGGCTCGATCGAACCCGATGAATTTGTCACGCACTGATGGCGCGAAGAGCGCGGCCCCGCCATATGCACCATCGATGTGGAACCACAAGGAGCGCTCGGCGGCTACGTCAGCCACGCCGTTGAGGTCGTCGACGATGCCGGCGTTGGTCGTCCCAGCGGTGGCCACGACTCCAATCACATCGGCGGCCCGCTCGCTCGATTCGATGGTGGCTCGGAGGGCGGCACCGGTGAGTCGATGGTCTTCGGTGGGAACGATGAGGGCCTCGACGCCTATGACATGCAGGGCTTTGCCGACTGAAGAGTGCGCATCGTCGCTGATGGCGATGAGCGGTCGGGCCGGCGAGTCGCCGCCACGACGGTGGCCCGCCGTGTCGCGGGCAACGACCAGAGCGGAGAGATTTCCGGCCGACCCGCCGGCCACAAAGCAGCCGCCGGCGGCTTCGGGGAATCCGGCCTGATCCGCAATGACTCGAAGGGCCTGGTTCTCGGCCACGACCACGCCGGCCGCTTCCAGCCAGGAGGTGCCATGGAGCGACGAGCAAGAGACGAACATGTCGAAGAGCAATGCGGCCTTGGTCGGCGCGGCTGGGATGAAGGACAAGAAGCGCGGGCTGTCGCACGACACCACGGCGGTGGACAACCGTTCGACAAAGAGGTCCATGACGGCGGCGGCGTCGTTACCTTCGGGCCGCATCAATCCGGACAGCTGCTGGTCGAGATCCTGGACGAGGCCACCGAAGTCGAGCGAGACTGGATCGAGGGAGAGGCGTTCCTTGCAGTATTCGAGGACGAGGTCGGTCATGGCCTCGTTGTATTTGAACATCGGCTGCGGGGTGAACGTGGATCGTGGCGAGGGGGTGGACTCGGTCATCAGGCTGGCGATCGATCGTCGCCGAGAACCGGCTCGCTGACGGCCTGACCCTGGGTCAAGCGCCAGGCTTCTTCGGCCCGGGAGGCCACCTCGCCTACGGGCTGACCCGTCTTGGAGGCAACGCGGGCGATGTCGTCGAATTCGGGCTTGGCCCGGCCGAAACCAACTTTCATGCGGACCACCATGCCGTCAATGGTGACTTGGTCCATCGTGCGGGCCGAGGGCCAGCGTTGCACGGGCGTGGCACGTATCCCAAAAGTGCCCGTTGCTCCTTGCACGACATGGCGAAGCGCGTCGAGTTGAGCGGTGTCGGTGAGGACGTGGAGAACATGACCCGGCCTTCCTTTTTTCATAGTGACTGAGCTGACCCAGGCGTCGAACGCGCCAGCACTGAGCGCGGACGAGACGGCGTAGCCGAGCTGTTCGCCCGTGACGTCGTCCAGATTGGTCTCGAGCAGGAGAGCAGGTTGTCCCGATCCGATCGATTCGGCCTCGTTGCTTTGGCCGATGACGACTTGGGTGCAATTGGGTAGGTCGTCGATCTCGCCGGCACCAGCTCCGAAGCCTGATGCGGTCACCACCATGGCTGGCATGGGCCCGAAGGAGGTGGCTAATCCGGCGAGCAATGCGGCACCGGTTGGGGTGGTGAGCTCAATGGTGGTGTCGCGGCCGTAGGTGGGGACGCCCTGAAGCAAACGTACGGCGGCAGGGGATGGATTGGGAAGGAGCCCGTGGGCACTGCGGACCATGCCAGTCCCCGTCGCCACCTCTGAAGCCGTGATGTTGTCGACGCCGAGGACTTCAAGGGCGGCCACCGTGCCCACGATGTCGATGATGGCGTCATGGCCACCCACTTCGTGAAAGTGCACTTGGTCCACCGGGCGACGGTGCAAAGCTGATTCAACCTCGGCCAACAATGCGAAGACGGTCAAGGCGCGCTCGGCAACGCGAGTCGGCAGAGCCGCGTCGGTGATCATGGCCGAGATGTGGGCGTGGGTACGCACCACGACGTCGTCGTCGCCCCGCACGATGGCCCGACTGCAGGCAACACCGCCGCGCAGAGTCGACTCGATCTCAAGGTCCCAACCGGGCAGGGCGAGACGCTTGAGGAGGAGACGGACTTCGGCCACATCGGCGCCAGCATCGATCAGTGATCCCAGTGCCATGTCTCCGGCGATGCCGGAAAAGCAATGAAACCAGGCGACGGTCTCGGATGGGGGGTTCGGGCTCATGGCAGCAGGCGGGCGATGGCGCTGGCGGCGCCGTACCCGTTATCGATGCCGACCACGGTGACTCCTGACGCGCACGAGGACAACATGGCGAGCAACGCGGTGACCCCTTCAAAGGCAGCGCCGTATCCGGTGCTGGTCGGCACGGCGACCACCGGGGCGGGGGTCAGGCCGCCGACGACGCTGGCCAATGCGCCCTCCATGCCGGCGATGACCACGACGGCATCAGCAGCGGCCAGTTGATCGACTTCGGCCAGCAACCGATGCAGTCCTGCCACTCCGCAATCGACCAACACGGTCGGAGTAAAGCCCAGTGCTATCAGTACCGATGCGCATTCGGTGGACACGGGGAGGTCAGCCGTCCCCGCCGTCACCACGACGACGTGACCATCGCGTGCAGGTGCAGGCCGGAACGTCATGGTCAAGGTGGTGCCGGTGCCGGTGATTTCGCCCGGGCCGAAACCGAGGGGTTCGGTCGCTGCCGCCACTGCTTTGGTCTGAGCGTCGGTCGCTCGAGTGAGGAGAACTGGACCTTCGGTGCCAGCGAGGAGTTCGGCCACGATGGCGGCGCAGTGTTCGGGTGTCTTGCCGGGGCCGTAGACGGCTTCGGGCATGCCCTGGCGAAGGTCGCGGTGGTGGTCCACTCGGGCGAATCCGAGATCGGCATAAGGCAGGCGGCGGAGTTGGCGCACGGCATCGTCGGGGGTGCAGTCGCCAGAGGCGACCTGGTCGATCAGCGTGCGGAGCGAGGTGGAGTCCATTTGGTTCACTATCCTGCCCGGGTGTGAACCCTCCTGCGACCACGGTCGCCTATTTCGGGCCTGCCGCCACGTTCTCCCACGAGGCGCTGTTGACCCAGGCTGACCTGGCTGGGGCTGAACTCCGCCCGGTGGGAACCATCACCGCGGTACTCGAAGCGGTGGCCAATGGGGCGGTTGACCTGGGTTTTGTTCCTATTGAGAACGCCATCGAGGGCACGGTGAGCGCCACCATCGACGGGCTGATTTTCGACGTCGACGTCTACATTCAGCGCGAGGTGGTGATGGATATCCATCTACATCTCATGGCCAAGCCAGGCACCGCCATGGGTGACGTGCGGGAGGTGTCGTCGTACCCCCACGCCCTAGCCCAGTGCCAGAAGTTCTTGGCCCAGCAGCTGCCCGACGCCGAGCAACGGGCGGCCAACTCGACCGCTGACGCGGCGCGGTACTGGGGGAATCGGGCGCCAGCGATGCTGCCGCCATCGCTCCTCGGCTGGCGGCCGAGCGATACGGGCTCAGTATTTTGGCCGAAGACGTCGAGGACCACCCCGAGAATCAGACCCGCTTTGTCGTGGTCGCTCGTTCGGTGGTGCCCAGGGCGACCGGTCACGACAAGACCAGCATCGTGTGTTTCCAGAGGGCCGATCATCCCGGGAGCTTGCACGGCATTGTCGGGCAGTTCGCCGCCCGCAACATCAACTTGACCAAGCTGGAGTCCCGCCCTACCAAGCAAGGGTTGGGTGACTATTGCTTCGTCATTGACCTGAGCGGCCATATAGGGGACGAGGTCATTGCCGACTGTCTGCGTGACCTTCATGTGGGGTTGGCGGGTGTGAAGTTCTTGGGTTCGTACCCTGCAGCAGGCCCGCAAGGTGACGTCGTGCGTCAGGCCGCCGACGCTGCATGGTTGTCCGCCGACGAGTGGTTGGCCGGGCTCCGAGGGGCAATCGCACCCCCCATGTAAGAAACGCCGTGTCGCGGCATCTCTCCGTTGTCCCGTTCTGGGTTTGCGAAGGAGAGTCTTCACATGCAGCGAGCACTACGCAGATGCATCTCGCAACTGATCATGGCGCTGGCGGCTCCGGCCATTATCTCCGTGATGACCTCGTCGTATGGCCTGCCCTCTGCTGGCAGAGCCACGACATCCGGCGTGGTGGCGGACGAAATGAGTTGGTATGTCTAGGAAACCGGCTCTCGCACCACCGTTCCTGTCGTCTGAGGCAGGCGGGGTGAGAGCAAAATGGCGGCGATGGCAGCGCAAGCGGCAATCCCGAAAGCAATGGCTACCCCGCTCGATACGGGACGTGAGCCTCTCGAGATAGCGGCCACGGCGGCACCGCCGATCCCGACGCCGAGGGCAATACCCAAGACGTCGGCCAGATTGAGCGAGGCCGAGGCCCAACCTTCTCGAGCCGAAGGCGCAGCGCGCAGCATCATCAGAGAGATCGGGGCGTAGGCGAATCCCATGCCGAGGCCGGCCAGCGACCAGGCCACGAAGGCCACCACAATCGGGACACTGGGGAAGAGGAAGATCCCCATCCCCGCGATGCCGACAAGGATGCAGACCAGACCGAGTCGCACCAAGCGCCGCCCTTCCCACCGATCGTTGAGATGCGCTTGGACCCAAGAGCCAGCGGTCCATGACAGCGTGGATGCGGTCACGACTGCGCCAGCTAGAAACGTGCTGTGGTGGCGCACCGTGGTGACGGACAAAGTGACATAGGCATCGCCTCCAAAAAAGGCAAAGGTGAGCAGGCCGCGGCAGAGGATGGTGGCGGGCAGACCGGGACGAGAGGACAATGTTCCGGCGGGGAGAAGGCGGCGCAGGGCGGGCAGGCCGATGACCAGACCGGCGACCCCCAATACCAGACCGAGCCAGATTTGTCGTGCACCGAGCGCAGCCAGCACGAGGGCGGCACCAGCGGCTGTGCGCACGGCATCGCTGACGCGGTGTTCTGCTGCTTTGGCACCGTCAGGTGGACCGAGATGGAACAGTGCGGGGAGAGCCAGCGGCCCGGCGATTCCGACCAGGGGAATGAGTCCGAGAAAGACCCAGCGCCATCCGAAGAGGTGGGCCACCCCAGCGGCGAGTGCCGGACCAAGAATGCCGGGGACCACCCAGGCCGTCGAGAGCATGGCCATCATGCGCGGGCGCAATCGCTCGGGGAAACTCCGGCCGATGGCCACATAGGCCACGGCGGGAACCGCTCCGGCGCCGAACCCCTGCAAGGCTCGACCGACGACCAAGACGACCATGGTTGGAGCCAGACCAGCGACCACCAGACCCGAAGCAAAGAGCACCAGCCCAATCAGGTAGGGCCGCGCTGGGCCGTGGCGGTCGGCGTCTCGACCGGCCACGACTATCCCCACCAGCTCTCCCAACATGAAGGTGCTGAACACCCAGCCGTAGAGGGAGAGACCACCCAGGTCTCGGGCCACTACAGGCATGACGGTGACGACAGCTAATGCTTCAGAGGCGATGAAGGTGATGGTGAGCACCAGGCCGAGGGTGAGGCCGCGGCGCTCCGGTGCCCACAACCCGTCCTTTTTCGGTGCCTCCACCTGGGCGAGGATAAGACACGAACCCGCTGGTACTGTGCCGTGGGGGAGGGCACATGGTGATGCACACAATCGACGTGGACCAGCATCTCTTTGAGTCGCGTTCTACTTGGACCGACTACATCGATCCGGACGCTCGCGCCGATGCGTTGTCAATCGACGACGATGAAGCCGGGTGGCCCTGGCTCACGTGGCGGGGTAAGCAGCTCTCGCCCATTGAGATTCCCTTCCCAGAGAAGTCAGCCGACATCGGCGATGATCGCCTCTTGCGCCTCAGCGGTGCTAGAGCTCCCTTCACCTTCGAAGACAAGGTGCCGCTGTCCTATGGCGCCGCCGCACCGCGCCTGGAATTCTTGGACTCCTTCGGTATTGATGCCGCCGTGATGTTCCCCAACTACGGCCTGCTGTGGGAAAAGATGTTGGCCGAGGACCGAAGTGCGCAACGAGCCAACGCTCGGGCCTACAACCGATTCATGGCCGACGTCTGTAGTGACGGTGCGGGGCGTCTGTTCGGCGTGGCCCACCTTTTGCTGCACGATCCCGCTTGGGCCGTCGAAGAGATCCGTCGGGTGAGCGCCAGTGGCGCCAGATTGGCCATGGTCGCTCCGGCGCCGGTCGACGGCAAGCCCCTCTCGCATCCCGATTTCGATCCGGTCTGGGCCGCCTTTAGTGACGAAGGCGTGGCACCGGTCTTTCATGTCGCGGGATTCGAAAGCCCACTCAATCCGGCCTGGACCGAAGGTGAGCTGGAAACGGGCGAGCTGTTGTTCGACTCCATTTTTCTGTGGTTGGCGCCAGCGGTGGCCTTGGCCAACCTCATCCTTCACGGGACGCTGGAGCGATTCCCCAACCTGCGCATCGGTGTGGTTGAGCTCACGGCGAGTTGGGTCCCGAGTTTCCTGCTGCACATCGACGGAGCTTCGGACTTTTACACGTTGCGACACGGCTCGCCCTACCGTCCACTGGCCGAGCGGCCGTCGGACTATTTCTTGCGACAGGTGCGCGTCGCTGCACTGCCGTATGAGATGCCCAATCGGTTGGTGCCGAAGGTGGGCGACAATACGTTCATGTTGGGCAGCGACTGGCCCCATGCTGAAGGCGTGGCAGACCCCCGAGGAGCGGCCGAGCGAGCCGTGCACGGTCTGGGTGATGGAGCAAAGGCGCAACTTTTGGGAGCGAACGCAGAGTGGCTCCTCGGATTATGAGTATTGATCTGGCGTCCACCGAACGCGAACGCGAGCGACTCCGGGGCCTCTATTTGGCCGAGCCCGCCAATCGAGGTGCCAGCACCGCCGGCGGAGTACATCACATCGCGCTCATGTGCAGCGACGTCGAGCGCACCATTCTCTTCTACCAAGGGTTGCTCGGATTTCCCTTGGTGGAGATCTTCGAGAACCGCGATTACAAGGGCTCGACGCACCTCTTTTTCGACGTCGGTCTGGACAACTCGCTGGCTTTCTTTGACTTTCCGGGACTGGACCTTGGCCCCTATGCCGAGGTCCTGGGTGGCCTGCATCACATTGCTCTCTCGGTGGACCGGGCGGTCTGGGATGCCGCCCGAGTGAGGCTGGAAGAGGCCGGAGTCGAATACCACATCGACAGTGAGATCTCCATGTATTTCAGCGATCCAGACGGAGTGCGATTGGAATTGATCGCTGAAGACCTGGGATCTCTCTACGGCACTCCGCTGCACTGATGGGCGTCACCGGGATGGCCAATCTGGCCGTAAAAGTGATCGACCTCGAAGGCGCCTGCGAGTGGTACAAGGCTGCCGGTGCCACGGTGACCGATCCAGTGGCGTGGGAAAACGGGCGTCGGGCCGACGTGACGTTGGGGTGGTTGCACTTGACGCTCTTCACGAAGGCCATTTACGAAGACGCAGCTGACTTGCCTGACGAGGGGTTTTTGCACCCGGCGCTCTTCGTGGATGATCTCGATGTCGAACTGGAGCACCACAGGGTGTTGTGGGGACCCCGAGTCGTCTCGGGTACCTTCGGCGTGCGCCGCATAGCTTTTGTGGAGGCACCGGGAGGCATCCGCCTCGAATTCATGGAACAGATAGAAGAGCCCGAGGAGTCAGCGTGAAGGTCGTGCGGGTGCAGCATGTGAGCGTCAACTGCGACGGCAAGCTCGAGGAAACCAAGCAGTTCTATAGCGAGCTCTTCGAGACCGATGATCTGGCCCGGCCGGTCATTCCGGGCATTGACGGCGCTTGGCTCGCCCTCGGCGACGCGCAACTTCACCTGGTCGACGCGCCGCCGGCCAACACACCGATCGATCGGGCGGCCGACCATTGGTGCGTCGAAGTGACCGACCTCGACGCCGCCCGGGCCGAACTCGAAGCCGCCGGTATTCCCTATGACGAAGGGGCACAAGGACCCGTGGTCCAACTGTGGATCAACGATCCCGTCGGCCGAATCATTGAGCTGCAACAAGCACGCTGAGTAAGGGTCACGCACCACTCGGCGCTGGTTGATGGGGTAGTGGATCTGTTTCGTTGGGGTCGCAATGAGTTTGGAAAAATTTGGAAAGCAGCGACGAGACTCTTGTAATAAATCGCAATCGAGAAAAGTGTAAGAAATCGTTCTCGGCGAACTCCACTAAACAGTGAAACGTTGGGCGTGAGTCATTCACATCGGGGGAAACTCATGCAGCGCGGCAGACGGCGACCATCACAATGGGAAACCTGGTCGGTTGGTCGAGAGCAGCATTGAACACACGCGCTCGCCACAAAGGGCTTGACTTGGGATTCATCCTCAGCCGCACCAGGTTGCCTCTCGATGCTGCCTAATCACATTCCTGCCTGCCGGTCCACCATGTCTGCACCCCCAAAAAAAAGCATGTGCACCTGCAATTCCCGGATCGAAGACCCGCCTTTTCGGGCACGGATGTTGGATTGGATTGGTTCAAGGTAAATAAAAAATCCGTCTTGACAAATAAAGTTGTCAGTGAAATGATGGCTAAGTGAACGAGATCGAAGTCATCGAGAACCCGCGCACAGCGGCGGTGTCACTACACCCGGTCCGTTCCCAAATGCTGGCCCAGCTCAGCGAGGGTGACACGGCAACCGGTCTGGCCGAACGACTGGGCCTGACACGACAAAAGGCCAACTACCACTTGCGCGCGCTCGAATCGAGTGGTCTGGTGGAGCTCGTCGAGGAACGACGCAAGCGCAACACGACCGAGCGTGTGATGCGAGCTACATCTGAGGCCTATGTGATCAGTCCCGCCGCTCTGGCGTCAGTGGCACCTGATCCTGACCGTGCACCCGATCAGCTCTCGGCCCGATGGCTCCTCGCATTGGCCAGTCGAATGGTGCAAGAGCTGGGCGTCCTGATGCATCGCTCGCGAGCGGCGCGCCAACCCCTGGCCAGTTTCGGTATGGACGGAGAAGTTGCCTTCGCCAATGCCAAGGATCGAGCGGCTTTTGTGGCGGAACTCTCCGACAGCGTGGAGGGCTTGCTGGCCAAGTATCACGCTGGCGCAACAGCAGGGTCGCGCAAGCACCGGCTCATCTTGGCTTTGTATCCCGCCATCACAAAGAACGAACCATCGAATGACGAAACGCCCACTGGGCGCTGACAAGAGAAGAGAGCAGAACATGCCTAAACAGTTCGAAATCAAGCGAGAAGTTGAATTGCCCGCAACGCCTGAAGAGGTCTGGGCTGCCGTGGCGACCACCGCCGGCAACAACGCTTGGCTGTTCAACAATGAGATCGCAGCCGACGGTTCCGGGGCAGCGATATGGGATCCGCCAAACCACTTCTCGGTCCGTATGGAGCAAGGTGAATGGTTCAACGCGCTCGACTTCCAAATTGAAGCGAAGGACGGATCGCACACCACGCTTCGCTATATGCACAGCGGTGTCTTCATGGACGACTGGGACAACCAGTACGACGGAGCGGACCAGCACACCGACTTCTACCTGCATTCCCTGGGTCAATACTTGGGTCATTTCAGCGGACGGCAAGCCACCTACATCGGCGATTCTCCGGCGGGCCTCATGGGTCCGGCATCCACTGCCACGCCCGATGGCTTTGTCCGCCTCCAACAAGCCCTTGGACTTGACTCCGCCGCAGCGGTAGGGGATTCCATCCACCTCACACCGGAGGGAATGGAACCGATCGATGGCGTAGTCGACTATCGGACCACCAACTTCATAGGTGTGCGGAGCAACGATGCGCTGTACCGCTTCTTTGGTCGCAATGCATTCGGCGCTCCGGTCGGGATGTCCATCCATGATTTCTCCGACAATTCGGATCCGGAAGGGACCAAGCAGCAATGGCGAGAGTGGCTTGAATCAGCACTGTCTGATTGAGGGGACACGAATGATGACCATGCCCGACCCACTGAGATTCTCGACGCTGAATATTTCAATGTCGAGCGCTGGCCATTCGAAGCTCTCGTGACAAGTAGCGGCCATCCATAGCTGGGGTGTGTCGCAATGCCGGCGGTTTGCGCCTCTGTGAATCAGAAGCAACGTTCACGCATATCGTAGAGAAGGTGTCCGAACACTTCAGTTACGCAATCGACAAGCGCTACCTGCCCGTGGTGTTGCCGTTTTTCCTGCGGCCGGCGAGGGATGGCGTGACACTCACGGATGGAGGTTCCTTTGAAGCGACCTTCGGTTTCTTCAAGATTGCTACGGAGCGCTCTAACGTGACTGGTGCACACATCACTCGAAACTATCGATGGTGGACGTCGTTTGGGGTTCGCATGTCAGGAGCCGACGACGGATTGACCTTTGGAACGAACCATGACGCCGGTGTGTGCATTCACTTTGCAGAAAAAGTGCCCTCGCTACTGAGACGAAGTGGCCATTCAGCGCTGACGGTCACTGTTGACGACCTGGAGGGACTTACGACAGCGTTGGGCGGGTACAAAGAGGCGCAAGGATCCTGACCCTGACCGGCGGAGTTCGATGTCGGACGAGGAGACCCATCCGGAATCGAGCCACCTCCCGGGGTCGGCATCCGAGTGTTTCTCGAGCGGAGGGAGTGGGATTCGAACCCACGGAGGCTTGCACCTCACAGCTTTTCAAGAGCTGCGCATTTGTCCGCTCTGCCATCCCTCCAGACAGCGATCATGTTAGATGGTCGCCAATCGACCATCGCCTTCTAGTGCGAGGCGCTCTGATCCCGGGCTCGGCTCCGCGTCCGTCCACGAATGGCTTGGTCGAGTACGACCTTGCGCAATCTGACCACTTTGGGCGTCACTTCAACGCACTCATCGTCGGCAATGAACTCAAGGGCGTGCTCAAGTGAGAAATTGAGTGCCGGAGTGAGTCGCTCAAATTCTTCGGCGTTGGCCGAGCGAATGTTGTTGAGCTTCTTTTCCTTGGTCGGGTTGACGTCCATCTCTTCTTGCCGGGCATTCTCCCCGATGACCATGCCTTCGTAGACGTCCTCAGCCGGCCCGACGATCATGGTGCCACGCTCTTGGAGATTCATGAGAGCGAAAGTGGTAGTCAGCCCGCGGCGGTCGGCCACCATGGAACCGTTGCGCCGGGTTTTGAGTTCACCGTGCCAGGGCTCCCACCCATCGAAGATGTGGTGCAAGATCCCGGTGCCACGGGTTTCGGTCAAGAACTCGGTACGGAATCCGATCAAGCCTCGAGCGGGTACGCGGTAGTCCAAGCGGACCCACCCTGATCCGTGGTTGACCATTTCGGTCATGGTGCCCTTGCGTAAGGCCAATAGCTGGGTGACGACACCCAAGTAGTCGTCGGGGACATCCACCGACACTCGCTCCACCGGCTCGTGCACCTTGCCGTCGATCTCCCGAGTCACCACTTGCGGCTTACCTACGGTCATCTCAAAGCCTTCGCGGCGCATGGTTTCGACCAACACGGCCAGCTGCAATTCGCCTCGACCCAAGACTTCCCACAAGTCGGGCCGGTCAGTGTTCTTGACTTGAATAGCCACGTTGCCGATGAGCTCGTTGTCCAGTCGGGCTTTGAGGAGACGCGCCGTCAACTTCGTACCGTCAATTCCCGACAGGGGCGACGTATTGATCCCGATGGTCATCGCCAAGCTGGGTTCGTCCACCGTGATGGCCGGCAAGGCCACGGGGTTGTCGAGATCGGCCAAAGTCTCGCCAATGGTGACTTCGGACAGTCCGGCTACCGAGACGATCTCGCCGGGTCCCGCCGATTCGGACGGTAACTGTTCAAGTGATTCGGTGACGTACATCTCGGTGATCTTGGCCTTCTCGAAAGTGCCGTCGAGCTTGCACCACGTGATGATGCTGCCTTTGACCAGTTCACCGTTGTAGATGCGGCAGATGGCCAAACGTCCCAAGTAAGGAGAAGCGCTGAGATTGCAGACCAGCGCCTGGGTGTGTGCCCCTTCATCAAACTCGGGAGCGGGAATGTGGTCGATGATGGCCTGAAAGAGCGGGTTGACGTTCTCGCCCTCCACACCTTTCTCCGTGCTGACCCAGCCGGCGCGCGCGTTGGCGTAAAGGATGGGGAAGTCGATCTGGTGCTCGTCGGCATCGAGGTCCAAGAACAACTCTTCGACTTGGTGCACTACTTCGTCAATGCGAGCATCGGCTCGGTCAACCTTATTGATGACCAGCACGACTGGGAGTCGCGCTTCGAGGGCTTTGCGCAAGACGAAGCGAGTCTGCGGAAGCGGGCCCTCAGATGCGTCGACCAGCAGCAGAACGCCGTCGACCATGTTCAAGCCGCGCTCGACTTCACCGCCGAAGTCGGCGTGCCCGGGCGTGTCGATGACATTCATCTTTACGCCACCCCAGCGCACCGCCGTGTTCTTGGCCAGGATGGTGATGCCCTTCTCCCGCTCAAGGTCGCCCGAGTCCATGACGCGGTCGGTCATCTCCTGATGAGCTCCAAAGGCTCCGGTCTGGCGAAGCATGGCGTCGACCAGGGTTGTCTTGCCGTGGTCAACGTGGGCCACGATGGCCACATTGCGAATGTCATCTCGAGTTTGCATGGGGGTGACAACGATAGGCCAGGTCAGAGGGGTCTCAGGCCGCAGCCTCCGTTGCGGCACTATTCGACGCCTGCGAGGCCCCGATTGAGGTCAACGTGCGGGCCACTGTGGCCACGCCGGCAGACAGGGTGGCCTGCACGACATCGAGAGTGACAAAGCGCCCAGAATCGGGCCACCAGCCCACAATCCGCCCTGGTAGCAATGGATCGCTGGTGCGTAGTGCTTCGACCAGAGCAACCACGCTCAACTCGGATTGGATGGTGGCTCGCCTGGGTCCATTGAGCACCACCAAGTGCACGGAGACGGGTTTCCCTCCCGCTCCAGTGGCAGTGCTTCGCACCTCAGCTCGGCTCCGAAGGGCCAGGAGCGAAGACTGGGGGCTGTCCCACCAGTGGTCCCGCCCGATAGTCGGCGGGGTGGCGAAGGCGCCAAACTGCACGCTGGTCCACAGTCGGGTGCACCAGGTGATGGCGTCGGCCTGCACTGCGGCACGGCCCGCGGCAGAAAGGTTGGCCAACCATTCGTCCATCGAGGACACCGGGCGGAGTCCTTGGGCGACGTCACCAATGGCCTGATCGATAACGAAGGCGACACCATCGACCGGCGAGTGCGTCGTTCCTTCCGACAGCGAGCGCAAAGCGGCGAGGCCGATCGAGCGCCGGGCAGTGCTGGCCGACCAAGAGAACCGAACTTGAGGTGGAGCCGCCTCTGAAGATCCCAGTGCATTGCGAATGACGTAGTCGGTCAGTCGGAATGGACCACCGCCGGATCGGTGGGCAACGAGGGAACTCAGCTCACTCGAGCACCGTGCAATCGCTGCCGCAGTGACCGTGCAGTGGTCGACTCGCAAGGGATTGACCAAGGCGGCCGTGAGCGGAGAAAGAGAGATTGGATCATTCATGGTGACCTCCCAGGTTCGTCAGTCTTGTCACCACGTGTGCGGCCATGGCCCGTACGTGCTCCTCTTGGATGTCTTCGGTTACATAACGACCGACTGACGAGTCGAGCAAAGCCAGTCGATACGGTGGACTTCCATTACGCAGTGTCTCAAGCAGGGCCAAATAGTGCAGTGCGGCACGGGCAAACGCCCATGGCCCACCTGAGGTGAGTTGCACGGCGCAGACCGAGGCCTGTCCGGGCATGGGGGCTCCGACGAGAAGATCAAAGACGCCACCGAGGATGACGCGGCCTCCCGCTAATGCAATAGCCACTCGGTCATCGGTGCGGGGAAGCCAACCAGGCAAGAACGCTGGCGTGAGACTCGTCAGATGGGCGACGTGGCACGCCAGGTCGGCCTCGAGCGCAGATCGAGCGCGCCGATCCAGGCCATTGATGTGGTGCACCAGGTCGAGTTTGTTCGGATGAAGACTCAGTGCATCAAGCGCATCGGTGAGGGGGTCATCGATGGAGCCGATCGTCACCAGCTGCGTAAAGAGCGCGTGCACGAGAGACGACAGAACCAATTGCGACGGAAGATTCCCTGCTTGGCGCGCCGACGCGGTGGCGCCGGGTTGACCGAGAAGCAGCCGAGGCCCGAGGAACATGGGCGGGGCGTCGTCACCGCGGGTCGCCACGAGTGCACTGGCGCCATCTTCCAGCCAGGCTCGGAGCCCGCCGGGCAGGTTGGGGTCGAACGATGGGCGTAGGGCAGAGCGGTCACGTAGCCGGGCCAGAAAGTCACCGCGTTCAAGTGGAGACCCGGCGTTGGTGGGCTCGATTGGGGTGGAAGGACGGGTCTTTGGCTGGCGGGCTGGACGTTGTTGGAGGGCGACTGGAACCATGCGTCCAGTGTGCCTGGAGGGTGTGACGCGCCCGATCCAGCGAGTCTCCCCTACCCTGATGGTTGCGATGGTTACTGTTCTGCACCCTCTTCTGGCGACCAATGTGGGCTTCTTCATTTCCTTTGGGTTGTTCGTCGTGGCGCTGTTGACTCTCTTCTTTCTCACCGCCCGCTGGGCCATCCGCCACGATCGAGCTGGTTTCAAGGCGTGGCGGGAGCGACAGCGGGCCGCCGCCGCACCCACAGTGAACCCGGGTGAAGGGGACGTGCCTCCCACATTTGGCCCATGAGCGAGACGAAGGAGCCAACGTGGTGGGAACGTCTCGGAGTGAGATGGCCCTGGAGGGGCGCCCAATCAGCGCCGCGGCCGGCACACCCCAAGACGGCCTTCGTTCTGGCTGGCGGGGGCAGCCGAGGGGCGGTGCAGATCGGCATGTTGGCCGAACTGGTCGCCCGTGGCGTGAAGGCAGATCGGGTCTACGGGGCCTCAGTGGGGGCAATCAACGGAGCGGCCTATGCCGGCAACCCGACGGCCGAGGGCGTGGAACAGATGGAAGAGATTTGGAGAAATCTCACCGGAGCCGAGATCTTTCCGCGCTCTGCGCTGGATGGACCATGGCTGTTCTTTCAGAAACGACCGTCGGTGCACGCCAATACCGGACTGCGCGCCATCATTGAGGCCGGAGTCCACTTCGAGAATCTCGAAAATTCAATCGTGCCCTTTGAGTTGGTGACCACGTCACTCACCGATGGTCGGGAACGGTGGATCGCCCACGGCAATGCTGTCGAAGCCATCCTCGCCTCGTCGGCCATACCGTCAATCTTTCCGCCCGTCACCATCGACGGAGACGTTCTCGTGGACGGCGGTGTGGTCAATAACGTGCCCATCAGTCGGGCCATCGCTGCCGGGTGCACACGCATCTTTGTCTTGCTCTGCGGCCCTTTGCACTATCACCCGCGACAACCGAGACGTCCGGCGGAAGCGGCGCTCACCGCGTTCTTCGTCGCCATCCACGCCCGTTTCGTGCGCGAATTGACTGACCTGCCACCGGGAGTCGAAGTGGTCGTTTTCAGCGGCGGCGGTGAACCAGCATCGCAATACCGCGACTTTTCCGGAACCGCCACAATGATTGCTGAGGGGCGAGCCGAAGTGGCCGAGGTACTTGATCGCTACGTCGGCACCTCGCACGACCTCACGGAAGAGTCGGTGCCCGCACGGTGAGCAACGACAGCTCGGTCGATGACAGGGGCTATCTCTTGTCGAACCGAGCTGCCGCGGCTGGGGCTCGATTCGAGGCCTTTACGAAGTTGTTTGATCCTTCGACCTTTTGTCATCTGACTGACCTCGGACTCTCAGGGGGCTGGAACTGTTGGGAGGTCGGTGCCGGGGGCACTTCGGTCGTCCGATTCCTCGCCGACCAGGTTGGTCCCGAGGGTCACGTCTTGGCCACCGACATCGATGTCTCATGGGCCGCCGAAGCTACCGACACCGTGGTGGAGGTTCGCCAGCACGACGTGGCGGCCGATCCTGTGCCGGACGGCCAGTTTGATCTGGTGCATGCCCGTTTGGTCTTGGTGCATGTCCCCGACCGGGCCGCCGCTATGGCCAACATGGTGGCGGCGCTCCGACCGGGTGGTTGGTTATTGGTCGAGGACGCCGATCCGTCATTGCAGCCATTGAGCTGCCTCGAAGTGTTGGGTCCCGAACAGGAGCTGGCCAACAAATTGCGGAGCGGATTCCGGGCGCTCATGGCGCAACGGGGAGTTGATCTGGCCTATGGGCGCACGCTGCCTCGATTGCTCCGTGAAGCCGGTTTGAGCGAAGTTGGAGCCGACGCCGCATTTCCGGTCGCCCTCCCTGAGTGCGCGAAACTCGAAACAGCCACCATCACCTTGATCAGGGACCAATTGGTTACTCACGAGGTGGCCACCGATCTCGAGATTGAGCGGCACTTGGCGAATGTGGCCGCCGGCAAATTGGACCTCACCCAGCCACCCATGATCGCCGCCTGGGGGCGGCGGAAGACAGAGTCACACCCTCCCGGTTAAATAGAGGTGTGTCCGATCTGCTTGAGCTGGCCCTGGAATTCCATCCAGCCGTAGCCACCTGGTTTGCTGAGCGGTTCCCCCAGGGGCCAACCGCCCCTCAAGCGGCGGCCTGGCCGCGGATCGCTGAAGGCCGTGATGTCCTGGTGGCCTCGCCTACCGGGACCGGTAAGACCCTGACGGGCTTCTTGGTGGCCATCAACGCTGCCTATGTGGCGGCGGAAGCTGGTCGCAGGACTGCTGGCTCTCCGGGAGTGCTCTACATCAGTCCGCTTCGGGCCCTCGCCGTCGACGTGCACGAGAACCTGCACATCCCGCTCGGTGAAATTCGCGATGTGGCCGCCCGGTTGGGATTTCCTGACCCAGACCTGCGGGTGGCCATCCGCACTGGCGACACTCCGGCGGCGGAGCGGGCGGCCATGCGTAAGCAATCGCCCGATCTCTTAGTCACCACACCGGAGTCGCTCTACCTCCTTCTCACCGCCCCGGCTTCGCGGTCCATGTTGCGCGGCGTGCATACCGTCATCGTCGACGAAGTGCACACGTTGGCTCGGGACAAGCGGGGGAGTCACTTGGCCTTGAGCCTCGAGCGATTGGACGCATTAGTCGCCAAGAGTGGGGGACATCTGCAACGCATAGGCCTCTCGGCCACCCAGCGACCACTCGACGTGGTAGCCCGATTGCTTTCCGGCGTGCACGATGATCGACCACCGACGGTGATCATCGACTGTGGTCACTCGCGCAATCTCGATGTGTCGATTGAATTACCGGACTCTGAACTCGAAGCCGTGAGCAGCGGGGGGCAATTCGGCGACATTTTGGACCGGATCGCTGCGCACACCAAAGAACATCGCACGACGCTCATCTTCGTCAATACCCGCAAGATGGCCGAGCGGGTGGCCCATCAACTGGCCGAGCGGTTGGGCGATAGCGACGGCGGGGCTGGCGGCGATGTAGATGCATCGCTCTTGGTCGCAGCTCACCACGGGAGCTTGTCGGCCGCCCGGCGTCGCATAGTCGAGACGCGGCTGCGGGCCGGTGATTTACGTGCGCTCGTGGCCACGGCGTCGCTCGAGTTGGGGATTGACGTCGGTCCGGTCGAATTGGTCTGCCAGATCGGATCGCCTCGGGCGATCGGCACGTTCTTGCAGCGAGTGGGGCGGGCCAATCACCAGCGAGACGGCACGCCAGCGGGACGACTCTTCCCCATGACCCGCGATGAATTAGTTGAGTGCACGGCGCTCTTGGCCGCCGTTCGAGCCGGTCGTTTGGATCTGCTTGAGCCTCCGGTTGCACCGCTCGACGTCCTGGCCCAGCAGTTGGTGGCCGAAGTGGCTTCGGTCGAGGAGTACGACGTCGAGACGCTGTGGCAACTCGTGCGTCACAGTGCGCCCTACGCGGAGTTGGAGCGAACTGACTTCGACGAAGTGGTGGAGCTGATGAGTTGGGGCATTGAAACAGGGCGCGGTCGTCGGGGTGCGCACCTGCATCATGATGCGGTCAATGGCCGCCTACGAGCCCGGCGAGGAGCCCGGTTGGCGGCGTTGACCGGCGGGGGTGCCATCCCAGAGACAGGTGACTACCGCGTTGTGCTCGACCCAGAAGGGATCACCGTGGGGTCGGTGCATGAAGACTTCGCCGTCGAAGCCATGGCGGGGGACATCTTCTTGTTAGGAACCCATTCGTGGCGAGTGGCCAAGGTCGAGCTGGGAACGGTCCGGGTGCACGACGCCGGAGACCTACCGCCCAGCGTGCCCTTCTGGCTCGGTGAGGCGCCGGCCCGAACGGCGGAGCTCTCAGAGGCAGTAAGTGATCTGCGGCGCGACCTCGAGCCCCTCTTGTTGGCCGACGACGGCGATGGAGCCAGGGAATTGGTCATGCATCAGGCCGGTGTCTCGCTGCCGGTAGCGCAACAGGTGGTGGCCTATTGCTCGGCTGGACTGGCCAGCCTGGGTCACCTTCCTACCCGCGAGCGCCTTGTGGTGGAACGATGTTTCGACGACAGCGAGGGTACCCAACTCATCATTCATACCCCCTACGGCGGTCGCATCAACCGTGCCTTAGGGCTGGCGTTGCGCAAACGCTTCTGTGTGTCCTTCGACTTCGAGCTGCAAGCGGCCGCCGACGACGACACCGTGGTGCTCTCGCTCGGTCCGCAGCACAGTTTTCCGCTTACCCGTGTCCAATCAATGCTGTCCTCATCGTCGGCCGAAGCGGTGTTGATCCAAGCCGTCCTTCTCCACCCCATGCTGACGGCGCGTTGGCGATGGAATCTCAATCGTGCGTTGATCTTGCCACGCATGCGGGGCGGAAAGCGGCGCCCCATCCATCTGCAGCGGATGGAGGCGGATGATCTGCTGGCCGCCGTGTGGCCTGGTTTGGCTGCCTGTCAGGAGAACGCGCCTCCCGGCCCAGTGGCAGTGCCCGATCACGTCTTGGCTCGCCAGACGGTGCACGACTGTCTCCACGAAGGCCTCTCAGTTGAAGGACTGGTGGATCTCTGGTCCCACGTCGAGTCGGGTGACGTCGAAATCCATACGGTTGAGTCGAGCGAGCCTTCTGTGTTCGCTCATGGGATCTTGACCGGCCGCCCCTTTACTTTCCTCGATGATGCTCCTCTCGAGGAGCGCCGCACGAGGGCGGTCGCCCTGCGCCGAGGACTGGGCGCGCTCGGTCCGAACGGACTCCCGGTCCCGACCGACCAGCTCAACGCGCTCGATCCAGAAGCGGTAGCCCTTGTGCTTGATCAGGTGCGTCCGCAACTGCGAAATCCAGATGAGTTGCACGATCTGCTTTTGTCTTTGGTGCTGTGCCGTCCGGTAGCGATGTGGTCGAGCTGGTATGCCGCGTTGGAAAACGATGGTCGGGCCTCGTTGGTGGACGGTTGTTGGGCCGCGACCGAACGACACGAGGCGGCGACCGCGCTCGCTAGCGACGACGACGC